>Ga0160427_10000068_pt1 | contig 87059 bp, 117 predicted proteins | sample SolpanmetagenomL_FD_108194 | JGI IMG/M metagenome (GOLD analysis project Ga0160427, IMG submission 108194) | Solar panel surface microbial communities from Lawrence Berkeley National Laboratory, California, USA - L | ecosystem: Engineered > Built environment > Solar panel > Unclassified ...
CGAGATCGACCAGGTACGCCTCACTCAGCAGCGAGACCGCTTCCAGCACCGTCCAGTGCATCCGGTTCATCGGCCGTCGATGACCCGGTACCAGCGCTCCACGCCCTCGGCCTCCCACACCCCTTCTTCGGGCTGCGACCAGGACAGCATCCCGCCCTCGTGTTGAGCACACGCCGTGCGGGCCTCCGTGGCCGACTCGAACTCCCCCAGCTCGGCCTCGACGTCGGTGGAATCCAGCAGCAGCACTTCGGCACGGTGAGTCATAGTCCCCAGCATAGGGTCAGAAGAGGAGCGGCTGCGCGGCCGCCTCCTTCGCCGTTGGTAGCGCGTGGATCTCCTTGAACTCCAGCGCCAGCCGTTCCAAGGTCAGCGCGGCCGGCTGGCTGATCGCCGGGGCTGCCAGGATGCCCCGCACGATGGCAGCGGGCGGCAGGAAGGCCCGGACCGCGTCGACGTAGCGGGAGAGCTGGTGCACGGCCTCCTGCGTCGCCTTGGCCCGCTTCAGCTCCACCACGACGTACCGGCCCTGGGCATCCTGGGCGTAGAGGTCCATGTCGCCTGCGCCGCTGAGCAGCTCTCGGTCGAGCACGCGCAGGCCTGGTTCGATCAGTTCCGGCTGGCGGGCCAGGGTGGCCTGTAGCTGCGCCTCTGACCCAGCGAGGAGGAAGCCGGCCTCTTCCCTGATCTCCAGGGCCTGTGCGAGGCTGATGTCGAGCATCACCACCCGCACCGTCTCAGGTGGACTCTTCCGGCTGGCGGTGAGGACGCAGAAGCCGTCCTCGACGCGGGCGATGATCGAGTTGGTTTTCGGCTGCCAGTTCATCGGCTTGATGCCCTTGGGGTGGTGGATCTGGAGAGAGCCGTCGCGTTTGATCAGCAGCAGGTAGGCGCCCGCCTCGGCGGTGCTGGCGGCGCGGCCCTGGTAGGTGACCTCCGCTTGCCCGGCGACCTGGACGAGACAGTCGCTGCTGCGGGTGTGGCGGGTGAGGAACGCGGCGAGCGGTTCGGCCTCCGGGGAGAGCAGCTGCTCGCGGATCACTGGGCGTTGGGCAGCTCGACCAGGTTCAGGTCGAGGCGGCGTCCGAGTGCGGCGGCCACCTGGCGGACGGCAGTGAGGCTGTGGCCGTGGTAGTTCACGTCGAGCAGCCGGGCGAGGGCGGGTTGCAGCATTCCGGCGCGCTGGGCGACCTCGGCCTGAGTGAGTCCGGACGCGGCCACAGCCTCGCGGAGCAGTGTGCTCACCGGATCGGGTGGTGTGCCGGGTGTGCTCTCGAGCAGGCGCAACGCCCCAGGCTTGTTCGGGTCAGTGTCGGGCATCCGGAGGGTGTCGGCGTCCAGGTCGAGCTCGCCGGGCCAGGTGATGCCGCGCCCGCGAGGCAGGACGGAAACCTGCTCGAAGAATGCGCGGTCGGCAAGAGGGGCGAAGACGCCGGGGTCTCCGGCGAGCAGACCGCTGACGTCGGCGTGGACCGTGGCGCCGTCCTGGTAGGTGAGGTGGAGGGTAAGGCCTTCGCCGGGGTGGACTTCGGTGATCTTGTGCATGGGGTCTCCTGTCTGCCAGAGAGGAGGGGTGGGGGCCTTGGCCCCCGGTGCCTTCAGGGAAGCGGGGTGATCTTGCCGAGGGGCTGCTGGGCCTGGGCGAGGGCCCAGAGGGCGGCGAGTTCCTGCTGGTGGAGGGTGGCCCAGGCGATCACGAGGCGGTGGGCGGTGCGGGGGAGGCTGCCGGCGTAGACGGCGAGGCTGGAGATGATGATCAGTTCCTCGTCGTCGCCGTACTCGGCGTGGAAGTGCGGGGGCTGGTGGTCGCGGTAGTACATCGTGACCCGGATTCCGTAGAAGGTGCTGATCTCTGGCATGCCTTATAATATAACATTATTGTTATAAAATCAAGCGGAATAACCTCCAGCACAGCAGAAACCCCGACCGGATCAGGGTCGGGGGTGAACGCGTGGGCCATCCTCAGCGGTGTGAGGGGCAGCGCGAGGTCATCGGCTGATCCCACGCGGGGACACCTCATGGTGCCAGGGCGACCGCCTGGGGGCATCCGGCAGGTGGCGTAGGCCAAGTGATCAGGAACGGTCTACTTGGCCCGTTGGGTGCGTGACGCTTCCCAGAGCAGCTGTCCCAGCGTCTGTGCCGCCGTGCCTTTCGGCAGCGAGGCGAGCCAGTCCTCGATGTCCCGGAGCTGCTCGGCGGGCGCGCTGACCCGCACCTGCTTGCCGACGATGCCCTGGTCGGGCCGTCCGGCACCGGGCCGAGCACCGCCATGGGTGTTCTTCGGATGGGCGTCGAAGTTGGCCTGCATCTTCAACCATACAGACGCTGGCGTCTCCAGGCCACGCTCCAGGGCCTCGGCCAGCGCCGGGGTGATCGGCGCCTCTGCGGCCAGCACACGGGTCAGCTCCTCCAGCGGGAAGTCGATCAGGGCGGCCGCGGCGGCCGGGCTCAGGTCCCGGCCCTCCAGCTCCATCAGCAGGAGCCGGGAAGGGTGCACGGGGTTGGGATTCTTTGTCGTCATAGTGTGTTCACCTCCAGGGCCGGGGGCCGGAAGCCCCCGGGAGTTCAGTGGTAGTCCTCGATGTCGAGAACGATCAGTTCCGAGTTCACGATCTCGAAGATCAGCCGGAATTGGCCGTTCAGCCGCATGCTGCGCTCATTGCCCCGGCCTTTCAGGACTTCGGGGCGCAGTCCTTTGAAAGCGTACAGTTCGCTTTCGTCATTCACCGCCTCGATCAACTCCATGAGGGCCTCGAAGGCGCGGGCCACGCCTTCCGGGTAGCGCCGTGTCAGGGTGCCCGCTTCGTAAGCTTTGCGGAGTTTCTTGTTGGCGATGCGGTTGTTCATGTTCACCTCCTTTGAAAAGAGTATACACTAATCAAGATAGCGTGTCAACACAAATCAAGTTAAAGGGCCCCGACAAAGGGGCCCAGAGCGGGCGTGCCGCAGGTCAGCTGGCCTCGCGCACACCGATCAGCGCCCCGATCCCGGCGTCGGCCGCGCTGATCAGCCCGAGGGCCACCGCGTCGAGCGTCCCGAAGAACCGGCACTGGTGGGCACGCTCGGCGCGGTTGTCCTGGCCTGCAGGCAGAGGCACGATGGCGACCGGGCCGCAGGGCGCGGCGTACTCGGCGTCCATGCCGATCAAGGCGTGCGCGCGGGGGTTCGGCGGCAGACGGTCGAGGCCATCCTCGTTGATCCACACCACGTGGGTGTCGAGGACATGAAAGGCCTCGGCGATGCACTCGACGTTGCCGCCCACCGCGTCCTGCAGGGCAGCCACTCGCGCATCACGCCCAGCCGGGAGGGGCCGGACTTCGACCTGGCCGTCCGGGTGGATAACCAGAAACACCGAACTCACGAGGCGACCAGCAGGCGGGCACACAGGCTGTCGAAGGCCGCGCCCGCGCCACGCCGCAGCGCGGGCGAGCCCGGCAGGTCGAGGCCTTCGAGCCGCAGGGCGAGGGCCAGGGCGCCGGTGGCGTCAGCGCTGGCCTCGAATACCAGGACCGGCTCGCCGAGCGCAAACGCGGCCTGCACCCGCGAGCGGGCCGTCCAGATCTGCTCCACCACGCCCAGCCAGCCGATCCGGTCGAGTGGCCGGACCGGGGCCGGGGCGTCCTGCAGGAGGCGGTGCACCTCCTCGACGTATCGCACGGCCTGCTGCACGCCCTCAGGACGGCGCACCAATAGGCGCAAGCGGGCGCAGGTGCTCTCCGGCCCGGAGGCGGCCGGCAGGGCCGCCAGCTGCTCGGACAGGGGAACGGAACGAGCGGCCGGCGCGCTCACACGTCGTCCATGTCGCAGTCAAAGCCGACGGTCTCGGTGAATTCGCGCGGGGCGTAGTCGCTGTTTCCGCCGAGCTGCAGGTGGACGCGCTCCACGACCGGGCCTTCCTGATTCCAGGCCAGGCCGAGCAGCGGCACGATCATCGGGTAGCTCGGCTGGACGATGCCTACCACCTCGGGATCGAAATCGCCCAGGTCGTCGGCCAGATCCTGCAGCTGGGCGATCAGGGTACTCAGGCGCACCTTCACGCGGCCACGCTCCGGCCGAAGTAGCGGATGCAGGGGGTGCTGAAACCCTTGATCAGGCAGGCGTGTGCCCAGACGTCCTGCACCTCGGCGGCGGTCAGCTCGGTCAGGCTGCTGATCTCGCGCCCGACCTTCGCACTGGCGACCTCGTAGTGGGCGCGGTTGGCGAAGCCGAGGCGGCCAAGGTCGGCGTGCAACTCGGAGGCGTCGCGCTTGCTGGTAGGGGTAGGGGTGGGCGCGAACAGGGTCTCGCCGATCTGCTCCCACACGCCGCCGTCTTTGGCCCAGGCGCGGATCTCGAGGGCGCGCTCGACCGGGCAGGCCTCGCCGTCGAGGACGCAGCTGGAGTCGGTCAGCCCCAGACCGGTGATGGTCAGGGTGTAGACGGTGCGCTCGCGGATAACGCCGCAGTCGAGGGCGTAGCAGGTGGCGCGGAAGGTGCGGGTGATGTTAGGCTGCATATCGATCTCCAGTTCGTGGCTTGGGATTTCAAAAAAGGCGCTTACTTTCGAAGGGAGGCGCTTTTTTTGATGCCTTAGTGTATACCCTAGGGGTTTACATGTCAACCCTTGAGGTATACACTGCTACCGTAAGGGGGTGAGGGATATAGAAAACGAGCTGCTCAACCGAATCCAGGAAGCCATGAAGACGAAAGGAATCACTCAGAGCGACTTTGCTAAGGCGCACGGCAAATCACGGCAAGCCGTGAACCCGTACTTTGCTGGCAGGAAGTCCCTGCTGACGGAAACAGGCAAAGACTTGCTGGAATTTTTGGGGATGGAAATTGTACTTGTGGAGAGGCAAAAATGATCAAGGCTGGAGTGTATGCAATTCGTAATCTCGAGAATGGCCGGGAATATGTCGGCAAGTCTGTAGATGTTCGGGGTAGAGTTGCTCAGCACTTTAGTCAGCTCATCAGGGGAAGCAGTCCCTGCGCCGCATTGCAAGCAGACTTTGATCGAGATGGCGAGGCAGCTTTCCAGGCTGTTCTGCTAGAAAAATCAGTCAACAGCCATGCTGCTCTTACCGCTGAGGGTTTCTGGATTTTGAAGAGATTAGAGAACGGAGCGCTCTACAACAGCGTTGTTGAGATAGCGAACTCTAGGCAGAGAGCCATCCGTTACACCCAACAGCGCTTGCATCAGCCCAAGATTGCCGACCGGACAACCGATTGGAATAGAAGGGAGGAGACAATCAACGATCTATAGACGTAGCACGATCTTGGTCAATTTAAGAGGGGGGATTCCGAAAAGACCTTTGCTTCCTGTGTTGCTTGGCAATTCAGCGCTCCTAACGAGGATAATATTGTGTTGGAGTTTCGCGATTTTATTTCAGTTGTAGCTCTTGCTACTTCCGGAATAGCACTGTGGTTTTCATATCAGAATTTTGTATTCAGTTCAAAATCAAGTATTTGGATTGGGTCAAAAGATGTAAGAATTGTTGAAGTTAACAATTTAGGAAATCGCGGTCTTATCATTACTGACTTTACAATGGTGAATTCTACTAGGCGCTCTGATGGAAGAGGTCTCACTAGCACAGAAAAAAAGAAGCCTTATTTATATCTTGAACCGAGTAGAGGCGCAGTTCTATTAGAATTTCCTGAACCTGTCAGCGACCCGTTGAATAGTTTTACAGATTCTCCCGTACATCTGTGCTCAATATCTTATAGGTATGGGGTTAATACAACCGTAGATCACAAGTGGCACTTCATTTTATATGAAGATCCTTATGGTAAGCCTGTCGTTCTTGACCAGGGAATTTCAGAATACGGAAACAAGATTTATGATTGGGAATTTCTCGTGCCTTTAATGACTGAGCAAGGTGTAGAGGCTACTGACATCAGTGAACTCATTCGGCAAGATGGGGGGAACTATTTGGAAGTCATGCAAAAAATTAATGCGCGAAACTCACAGGCCAAGTCGTGAGCTACAGCGACCTCAGGCAGCAGGCCAACCGCGAACTGGCCGCCCGGCTGAGCGAGCTGATCGAGCAGCACCCGGACCTCCGCTTCGGGCAGATCCTGATCAACTTCGGATTTCTGAAGACCTACACCACCGGCCCCCAGTTCGACAGCACGACCCACGTGGCCGACCCGTTCAGCGAGGAGCCCATGACCACGCTGAGCCACGTCGAGGAACAGATCAGGCGGCAGCAATGACCACGAAGGCGGCAGCTTACACGGCCGCCCCGGCGCTGCGCTGCAATTGAACGGCGGCAGACGAAACGAGAAAGCCCGGCGCACAGGCCGGGCTTTTCGCTGCTGTTTCAGCAGATGCAGACGTCGAGGATGTGCAGGCCGCTCGAGTCCAGCCACAGGTCGACCTGGGCGCCGCGGGTGTCCTGGTGATAGGCCGCCTCGATCACGCGCAGGACGGCGTCGGGGGCCACGGTCATCATGGCGTCGTTTTCCTCAGGGTCCTGGACGTGGATGGTGGTCTGACCGTGCCAGCGCACCGGCACGTCGATTTTCACGTCCTCGAGCAGTTCCATGCGGGGCGTCGGGTCGTGGTAGGCGGACCGGGCTGCTTCGTTCATGGGTCTATGTTTGCTCTGAAAAAGGCCCGCTTGGTGTGCGGCAGACGTGTGCCAGACGTGGTTGAGATAAGAAGAAACCGCCCCGGAGGGCGGCAGTCAAACGGGGCGCAGGCTCAGGCCAGGCGGAGCCAGCCGACGCAGACCATGCACTCTTCGTCGGCCTCGTGGACGGCCAGCTCGAAGAGCTTGGGGTCGTACCCCACGGCCGTCGCGGTCATCCGCGCCGTGGGCGGCACCTGGGGGAGCTGCATCGAGACGTTGAGGATCTCCAGCGCGGCCAGGCGTGCGAAGAACTCGGAGACCGGGGCATCGATGATGGTCTCGGCGACAGGGTAGGTCCGGTAGGGGGCGCTCATGGGTCGATGTTTGCTCTCCAGGAGCGCGAAATGGTGTGCGAGCAGTGTGCTAGCGCACGTGATCGCAGAGCGCTTGCGAGCGTGCGTACCTATTTCAAATAGTTTTTACCAGAGGCATTGTTTTCTAAATCATTTTTAAATTGTCGCATTAGATCAATTACAATGTCCACAACTTCAAATAAGTTTGACACGTCGAGTCCTGGATCTTCTCCATGGGCGATTTCATTACGCCTTTTTACCAATGATTCATCTATGAAATGATATTTTAGACTGTATGGATTTGAATTTATCCCTATGGAAAAAGCAATGTTATCGAAAACTTCTGAGCTAAGATTTGATTCAGTATCAATAGCATTTGAGAGTGCCATGTATACTCTTGTATCTAAATTTTGTACAATAAAATCAAAAACTTCTGTATTAAGTTTATGTTTTTTTGAATGTACAATTTTATTTAATTCCCCTTTAATGCCAAAAACACAGAACTCTGTTTTTAATTCTCTATATGTATGTCTTTGAGAATTTATATAGACCAAATACCATTCTGCTGATTTTTTGATGAATCCTTCCCAATGGGCGTAAGCAAGAGCTATCCCAGCTCTTATTATTATTCGTTGCCTTTGATTCTGCTGAGAATAGGACATTGATTTGACTTCGGACAATTCCTTAATACGCCAGGAATGGTCCCGGTCAAGGAGATCCTGAAGCTCTGACAATTGTCGTAGTTTCATTTTTTGAAGAATTCAACCGCATAGGGTATAAGATTGGCTATTCTCGTCGTTCCTCTTATACCTGCTCCAGAGTTTTTTACAAAATCTGGATTAAACCACAGAGAAGAAATTTTCTTGATAATAACTTCGCATTTATTTTCGATATTTTCATCTCTCCAAAATTTAATATTTGTGAAAAAACCATAAGCTATAGCCTCAAAAGCTGCAATGGAAAAAGCACCAATGAATCTACTTCCATCATATCTTTTAAAAGCATTACTTTCCATACACTGATAGAGCAGTGTAAAAGTATCTTCTAAATCACTTTCATATTCTTTATATGGGAATTTGTCATCTTTCATTACTTCCATCATTGCATCATCTAAATATTCATTAACATCTAATTTTCCAGCATAAGCTTTGTATTTATAAGCTATTAATCTTAATACAAGTTCCATAGGTCTTTGCTGGCTTATGGCAACCTCAGTCAATGAGATAAGATTTAGAAAATTAGAGCTTTCCGCAATTTTTTTCAAAAATTGATAGAATTCAGGTTTAATCATCAACATGATGCTATTTCTGATTTCTTGATCTGATAGCTCTGCCCCACCAGTATTTAGTCGTTGAAACAATTCAAACTTGCTTTGCTTATCACTTTCTTTTTTAAGAATTTCGACTCTCAACCGAGAACGCCTGATGCTTATTTGCTGAGCTTTACTAATGCCATTTTCTTGTCCTTCATCAGATTCCCATTTTATTCCATCCAATGATGGTAAGAGCTTAGTGCTTTGCAGTGAAGAAGGAGGCAAAATTTTTCCGTCAGATCCGACAAGGATCCCCATAAATTCTAGAATAGTAGAAAGCCTTTGTAAGCCGTCTACAAGTTCCCAAGTGCTGTCGTTATTTTGGAAAACAAATATTGGTGGAACAGGTATTCCTAATAATATAGATTCAATAAATCGCGATTTCCGCAATAAATCCCATCGGAAAAGCCTCTGATATTCCGGGTTTATTGTTAGTTCATTTTCCTTATATAGAGATATGACTTCGCCGATAGACATATCATATCCATCTGTATAAATCTCCTTAGAAGCATTCGCGATTTCCTGATCTAAAGTCATATATCCTCCATATGGCTAAATAGAAAACTTTTCACTTTAAACAAGGCTAGGTAGAAATTTATGACGCAAAGCGTCAGTTATAAATTCTCTCCCGACCTGAAGTTACAAGATTCTGACTTGCAAGAAGTTGCCGGAAGTTAGCGGCTAAAACCTGCCCCTCGGGTCCAACATCCGTCTTTTCGAGATCAAGTAGGACCGACTGAGCGACTTCTAAGCTGAGGTTGAACAGCATCCGAAACTCACCGGTACCTATATTGTGAATCAAATTTAGTTCCAGTGGCCTGATCTTGCTGGCGCTCATGCTATCTGCAGGGGCGCGATGGGTTCTCATGCCAGAGAGGAATCGATCGAAGAATCCTGGGCTGGCTCGTCGACGCTGACGATGTACCGCTCTCCAATTGGGCACGCTGTCACCTTGACGTGGGTAGAGAGAGCCTCTAAATCTTTCGGGAGCAGGAATAAACCGTGGTGCCTCGTCCCATCCAAGCGCTAGCGCACCTGATAGCATGCTGCTAGCGGGCCGCTCGCAAGCGTGCTACACGTCTTCTATGTTAAGTTGCAAGGATGTGTACTCGGAGCTTCAGATCAGAGCGATACACCCCGAAATCTCTGGCACGGGTATATACGCCCTCAGAAATATGGTGACGGGCAAGGTGTACGTCGGAAGTGCCGTAAACCTTCCTAAGCGGTGCTGTGAGCATGTATGGTCGCTTCGGGGCCAGAAGCACAAGAACTACCTTCTTCAGAACGCCTGGAAGAAGTACGGAGAGGGCAACTTCGTTTTTAAAGTTCTTGAAAAGGTCGAGACTGACCACTTGCTGAGCCGTGAGCAGCATTGGATAGACACGCACCGGGCTGCCGGTGAGGGGTACAACCTCAACCCGACAGCGGGGAGCAATCTGGGGCGGACGTTCAGCGAAACCGCGAGAAAGAACATGTCAGAAGCGGCAAGTAGAGCGATGGCCGACTCGAATGTAAAAGCGCGTCACCGCAAGGCGACTCGTGCAGCAATGGCTGACCCTGAAGTCAGGCGGAAGATGTCCGAGGCAGCGAGGAGGCAACAGGCCGATCCTCAAAAACGTGCAGAGTTTATGGAAGCTACGACCGCAGATGATGTGCAGAGGCGGCGCGAGGCCAGCTACAAAAAAACTGTTTCTAATCGAAGTGAGGAGTCTAGAGAAGAGCTAAAAGCTAAGCTACGAAAGGCTTCATGCGTCAACAAGTACGTAGTTGTATATCCAAACGGTTAATTTGAGGTTATAGACAACTTGATTGCATTTTGCCTCGCAAATAAATTCCACGCCAATACGGTTCGAGCGAACATGGACAACAAAGATATGGATACAAAAAAGAAGGGGCATTCAATGAGAGAAACACTGAGGGGATTTCGCTTCAGGAGATTGTCATGAAAGTTGCACCGTTTAAGATAATAGCCTTCTGCAGCTCGAAGGGAGGGGTGGGTAAGTCCACCCTCGCCGTCAATATCGCCGGCGCACTAGCCGGCAAAGCTCCCACGGCCCTGCAGGACGAGGACGCGACGATGCAGACCTCGGCCGGCTGGATCAGCCCCGGCAAGATCCAGACCGTCGAACTGCTCGGCAGCAGCGACCGGCCCAAGAGCGGTACCGAGTATCTGGTGGTGGACATCGAGGGCCGACCGAACCTGAGCGACCTGGTCGACCTCGCCGAGCGGGCCACCGTGGTGATCCCGACCAACACCAACGGCACCGAGCTGGAGCCCACCGTGGCGCTCTGGAAGCGTCTGGAGGCGTCGAAGGCGAACATGGCGAATATACGCGTGGTGATCACCAAGGCGCCGCCGACGGGCAACGTGGGGGCCGCCGCGCGGGACGAGCTGCGCAGCCTGGGCCTGACGGTCTGCAACACCGTGGTGCGGCAATATGCGGCCCATGCCCGGGCCCAGGAGCAGCGGGTCCTGGTGCGTGAGGTGCAGGACGCCCGCGCCGAGAACGCCTGGTCGGACATCCTGAGCCTCGCCCTGGAGCTGTCGTGACCAGAAAGAGCCGGTTCGGAAACCTGGGCGACGTCGCGCCCGCAGAGATGCCGGACGTCGAGCCGGCGGCCACCCCGACCGTCCCCGAGCGCATCAGCCCACCCGACAATTTGCGGCGCAGCGGGAAGCGGGACAGCCTGGGCGTGCGGGTCAAGCCGGCGCTGAAAGAGCGGCTCGACCAGTTGGTGCTCGACCTGCGGAAGAACGACTGGGCCATCACCCACCACGACATCGTGGAGCACCTGCTCGAGCAGCTCGATGACCCGGAATTCGTGAACGCCATGCTCATCAGCTGGAGCAAGACAAAGTAAGCTTTATGTAGCCCCTATTGTTTATCTACATACCCCCGTATAGAATACATACATGGGAGACGAACTGAAGATGACGTTGGCAAGACTAAAAGTACTTGCCGCCCTCCGTGCCGAGCCAGATAAGGAGCACTACGGCTTCGAGATTTCGAGGCAGACGGGTCTGATGTCAGGCACGCTCTATCCCATCTTGATGCAGTTCGAGAAGCATGGCTTGGTCAATTCCTCTTGGGAGGATATCGACCCGAAAATAGCCGGCCGAGGAGCCCGCCGCTTCTACCGCCTCAGCGCCATCGGCCTGAAACGTGCCCAGCTCGAAGCAGAGGCTGCTCAGCGGGGCTTCGCCCCGATCGGCATAGCAGGAGCTGGACTGTGATTGCCATTCTGCTCGTTATCGTCGTGCCGCTCCTGCTGGGCGAATTTACCGAACTTGCCCCTGTCCTCGCGCTTTGGCTGACTCAGGCAGCTGCTCGACGCCTGCCACGGGAATGGCGCGAAATCTACGAAATAGAGTGGGTCGAAGAATTAAAGGAGGCACCAGGAAAGCTTTGGAAGCTGCGGTGGGCTGCAGGATTCTGGATAAAGCTTCCAGTAATACTCCGGACGGCACGTCAGATTGAAAGAGCCCCTGAAGATGTATTGCAGGGAACCATGAGCACTTTCACTGATGCCCAACTGTCTCTTGTCAACATTGCTCTAAATGTGGAAACTTCAGAACACCAGATAAGCATCGCTGGCTTGACTGCAGAATTTTGCAGATTCATGAATTTCCCTGAAAATCAAGTAGAGAGAATGGAAACGGGTGCTTGCCTGCATGACATCGGTAAATCCGCTATCCCTGCCTCAATTTTGTATAAGCCTCAGGCACTTACTTCCACTGAATTTCAATATTTCACCCTGCATACAACTTTTGGATTTGAGTTAGCAAAGTCGATGGGAATCGATGCTACAGCCCAAGAAATTATTCTGCATCATCACGAACGGTGGGACGGATGCGGCTACCCCAAAGGCTTAAGTGGGAACGCTATACCAATAAGTGCCAGGCTATTTGCAATTATTGACGTCTATGATGCATTGACTTCTGAGCGGCCCTATAAACGTGCTTGGTCGCACAGCAGGGCAATGGAGCATTTACGAGAAGCGGCCGGTAATCAATTTGACCCAGAGCTTGTAAAAGCTTTTGAGAAATTTATCGAACAGACGAGAGTTTAAGGGAAACAAGTGAATGGGCGGGTCGAATAGACCCGCCCATTCACTCTGCATTTTTTTAAGCTGCCACCAGCCGCTCGCGGGCGAGGCCAAGAATCCACAGGGTCTCCTCGGCGATATCGAGGACGTCCCTAGCGACCCAGCGAGCGCGGACGCCGTCCAACGTGACCGGTAAGCAGTCTGCCAGGCGCATCGCCACCTCGGCCCGGATGTAGCTGGCAGCGGCCGCTTCTTCGAAGGCCTTCAATTTAGCGAACGAGAGGAATTGCCAGCGGCCGAATTCGGTCACCTCGCACACCTCGCCGAGCAGATTGTGGCCTTTGAAGTACATGCAGAAGAACTGACGGCGAATGCGCTTGGCCTGGCGGTTGCCGAGGCTGGCCGCCAGGGCATGGTTGTGGGGGTTGATGTCGAGAGCGGCATTGCGGAAGGTGATTTTCATGGCTCCATGTTTGCTCTGAAAGAGGCCCGCGTGGTGTGCGTAGAACGTGTGTCAGACGTGGTTTATGTGGCTTCCGGCAACGGAAGACGGGCGGAGGCAGCCGTCCACGGGCCGCCCTACCACCGGCCCCGTCCGGGCTTCGCCGGGTGCCGGTCGCCCCGGCCTTTACCCTTGCCAGAGGCGGTCGGGCGCGGCTCGAGGTCGTCCGCTGTCCTGGCCAGCTTCACCATCCGGTCGGTTACCCTGTCCGCGAGCAGCCGGGTGTCGATCGAGGGGCCGGGCAGGCAGTAATAGGGTGCTCGGATCTCGGTCAGACTGAATCCATGCTTCAGTAGCTCAGCGGCAAGCTGGTCGTCGAGCTTATCTAATTCCGCAACCATGACCAGACCTTCCTGAGGCTGCAGCAGAAGCACTGACCTGTCCACACCGGATGTGGCGGCATCGACGCCCACGACTGAAAACATCCGCTTCCCAACTGCCTGGGAATCCTGGGATAGGTGAAGCGGGGCAAGATATCGGGTTTGTAGGGTTCGGCATTCCGCTCCGCTAAGCACCAGCAGCCGCGCCAGAGAATAATCTTCGCCTTTACCGACTGGCCTCTAGTAGCATGGGCCAAGCGGGCACCCTGATTGTTCAACACGCAGACTTCGATAGCTTGATCGATCAGCAGGTCGCGCTTTGATCAGCAACTGTTGGCGGTCATCTGTTCCCGGTCCTGAGCGGCGCGGGCCCGTTCCTGGGCATTAACGCAAGGCTGGGTCGTCTCTAGGCGCTGCAACCGCTTCTGCAGGTAAAGCTTGACCATGCCTCCGACCCGGCGATCGCGGGAACCGACGCGCAGATCGCCGGCGCTCACGGTCGTGCCTGCCCAGCAGGTCGCGGAAGTTTATATGGTGATGTCGATTCGGCTGTGTGAGGCACGCCTGTCACAGGATTGACCATATTCATGTCGCTTAAGTACATTGCCCCCAACATGTCACTTTCGAGGAGCAGGCAGAGGAAGGGCAGTCTTCACGATAAGGCCCTTGATTATGAGATGAGTCTCTTATTATATGATACGATAAATAAATTTTAAAGGAGGTTTAATGAACAGAATCATCAGCCTTTTGTGTGTCTTAGCAGCGCTGTCACTGTCATTCGTTGGGGCATTTCAGGTGCCGCCTGCGCCTCCGACTCCACCTCCCGCTGGTTGCAGTGATCAGGGGCGGTGCTTCTTTGTTGATGTTCAGAACAATATGGGCCGCGCCGTCCCGATCATTGTCACTCCTGGACCGTGCTACGAAGGCGATAATGGTCATGCGACCATTGCCGCAGGAGCGGCGCTGTCCGTGGGTATTGCTCGCATTCAGGGCAATGACTGTAACGGGGAAAATGGCTATTTTCTCATCACTGTTGACGGCGGTTACCAGGTTTTTTCCTTTACGAATAGTAAATTCCTTTCAGTGTACACCCCAAATGGAAAAGTTGACGCTCTGCTTGGTCCCTCATTTACCCGCGCCGACGGGTGGACGCATTATACCGATACTCTGAATGCCGACTGGATCAATCCTCAATACTGTCAAGAATATAAACGATGCCCCCTTCTTTACATTAATAACAATACAGACACAGAAATCAAATGGATAATATATGCAAAGCACTGCTATGAAGGTACAACCGGTACGTTGACCGTTCCTGCCGGTTCGCGCACGCAGATCTGGCTCGCGCGGGTTCAAGGCCATGACTGCGATGGAGAGAACGGCATCTTCGAATTGGCTCCTCAAACAGGAATCGAGGGCTCGGAAACGCTATCTTTTAATAATGATGGTAGCCTTTTTGTTGCCACTCATTCAAAGTCTTACCTATCTGGCCTAACGCAGAGGCAAAATAACAACGCTTATGAGTACAGTGTCGACGAGAATATCACACATACATTGCCGGGAATCCCTCCGGTTGCCAAGGATCCAGTATGGAATCCATTGCTTATTACAACATTGGATTTCACGACCCATGGTTTTTCCCCCAATTATTATGAGTCATGTGCAGGTGTTGAATTTTACCATCCGCAACATGTCGTTCGATTGCCAAATGATAAAAACGGAAACGCTTTTTTTATGATAGCGCAGTCACGTGAGCACAACGGATATATTAGCCTGCTCAAGGTCGATCAAACGAAGGTTGACCCAGTAACAGATGGAATCATCGATTCTCAAGCTGGAGAAATTGTCTGGCAACAAAACTTCACTGGTAAGTTCAATGGTCAGGTCAATCCGATCGGAAACTGGAATCATCCAGGAAAAATGAGTTTTGTCGATGGTGTGCTCGCGGTCAGTGCGCAAAACTGGAAGCCAAACGGTGGGATGTTGTTCGGTTGTGGGAAATGGTTTGATATCATGGGAACATCAGAAGATGCCGTGCTCTTCTACGATGTCCGGGATCCAACGAATCCCAAATACATGGGAAAAATGCTGGCAAGTCAGTTGGGCGTTCCTGCCCACGAGCTAGCAGAAGTCGAACTGACTTACAACACGCAAACGCAGACGTACCTATTGGACGTAGGCGGTGCCGGTAAGTATCCCGTCTTCACGTCCAGCTCTCTCAACGCCTTATTCGATAATTGGCAAAAGGTTCCAGATGCGCCCCATTTTTCTGGACAGCATGGCTCTGTGTATGAACGCGGTCCGTCTCCTGCGCAACTTGTGTACTTTGACGCATCAAAGACCAATTCTAAGTTAACCATGTCATCATTCACTTATCTTGCGAAATCTCCCTTTCTTGTCACCGGTCCAACAACCAGTCAAGGGATTAGCCTTCCAGGAGCCAACCGTGACTGGGATACGAGTTCGTTATACGTTTCATCACAAGGCAAACCGATCATCTACAGCGTCAAATGTCTAGGGGGAGATGACTATCAGGTATATCAAATCATGCCTCCAGTCACGAAGTAGCGAACAGTGATCCGGATAGTTGACATTTCGTTCTAGGTAACGTCCAAGACGCAGATCAACAGTGTAAAGGGCAGTGTCTGGGTCTGTGTCGACATCCAGAACTGCCTTTCGTTCTCGTTGGCTGGAACCGGGCAGGTCCAAGGATAGGACGGCCGCCAGCGACTGCAGCGATGAGTCGAGCAGCGTGGCCTGGCCCTCCTGCCCTTCGAACTCGTGGCCGCTCATCGAGGGGCCGCTCCGGCCAAGGAGATCGACTGGCCCCCACAGGCGATGCCCCCAGGCCTCGCGCGCGCCCATCACACCGCTGGTTTCGACCCAGAGCCGATCCTCTACGATCAGCTGCGCGATCTGTGCCCCTAGCTCGGGACACTGGGTATCCTGCAGGCCGTGGAACTGGCCTACCACGTTCGCGGGCATCAGGTAATGCCAGGTGCTGGTATCCCCCGAGTCGGTCAGGGTTGAGGGCGAACAGCATCAACTCGTGGGTCGCCTCCGGGTAGCGCAGGATGGCGGGTCCGAAGCCCGGCTCTGGCCGGAGGTGCACGATGCTCATCAGATACTTCGACCAGAACGCGTTCACGCCTAGCAGGTCAAGAAACCAGGTGTCGAGCGCCGTGGGCTTGGAGATCTGAACATGGCCGATGAAACGCGCGGTGCCCACTGGGCCGGTCAGCATCTGCTCAGCCATGGCGCGCCTCCGGCTGGAAGCGGCCGTCGTCGAACATATGGGCCGGGCGCTCGAAGGTGTGGATGCCGCGATGGTCTTCAGCGGCGGCCGGGGCGGTGAGGTACACCACGGTGGGCTCCCCCTTGGTGGTCGGGTCGGTGACGTAGATCTGGCCGTAATGGTGGTCCCGGACGATCTGGTTCTTGGTGTACGTCGAGCGGGCGAGGCGGCGCCCCAGCACCCGGTACCGCCCGCCGTACTTGTGGATGCAGAGCGCGCCGGGCAGCAGGACGGGGACAGAGGGCTGAATGGGCTGCACACCCCTCAGCTCGAAGATCGCCCCTAGCGCCTGTGCCGTGGCGTCGAGCAGCTGCTCACGCTGGGTCGCCCCGGCCCCCCGGAACACCCCCCGGCCGAACCCGACCCGCCAGGCACTCCAGTCCCGGCCCGCCTCGCCGCCCAGACGGGCGATCAGCTCCAGCAAGGCGGGTACCTCCACGTCCGGATGCAGGCGCCGCTCGAGCAGGTCCAGGAGGTGCTTGTTGGACGCCTGATTGGCGAGGCCCATCCGGAACGTCCACGGCAGGTGCGCCACGCGCAGCAGGGTGTTCAACTCCGGATGGTCGGCGTACTCGGCGCGTAGTCGGTCACTCTCGGCCTGCGGGAAGGGAGGGGAACGGTCAATGGTCATCGTGTTCTCCAGCGGGCCACGGTTCGTCCCGTGGCCCGCGCGCTGATCAGTCGAGTTCGGCGATTCGTTTGGCGATCTCGTCCCGGGACAGCCCCCGGAGCTCCTCGTCGTCTTTCTGGGCCAGCAGCTCGATCAGACGGGCCTTCTCCTGCGCTTTGTCCGCTGCCTTCGACCGCGCCGCGGCCTCATCCTCTTTGAAGGCAATGACGGCTTTGACGACGTCCAGGTGCTGCGAGAGCCGCTCCTGCTGGGCGTTCTGCCGGGTCGCCACGAAGCTCTCCTCCGTCACGGCCTTGAGCTGAGCGTTGACTGTGCGGGCCACCTGGTCGAGGGTCACCACACCGGCGTTCTGGTGGGCCAGGGGCAGCTCCCAGAGCTGTTCAGTGGTCAGGAGGCCCTGGCTGCTGGGGAAGCGGAACTTGGTGCGGGTGGCGATCTCGAACACGTTGGGAAGGGTCGTCATGGTGTGCTCCTTGGGTTGAGAGGGCTTAGAACTGGACGCGGTAGTGGCGCTTGCTGGTGGGCGTGGTCACTTCGACCACCACCGCCTTGTGAAGGGTCGAGCTGACGCCAATGCCGCTGAGCTGGTTGTCGGTGATCTGCGGCCGGGTCCGCTCGCCGATCACGTCAAACACCCGGCGGTGCCTGCTCAGCTCGGAGTTGAGGTATTCGTTGTAGATACCGCGTGGCTGCTCATCGGCCAGAGCGTCTTTCAAGAGAAAAAACCAGTGCTTGTTGCCGCTGGCGTTCTCGTCCCAGTAATTCGGGGAGAGCGTCACGGCGCGCACCTCGGCAAACTGACCGAAGGGCACGCCCCACTTCTCGCCCGTGACCTGGGTGGCCGCCGCCTGCAGGTCCGGCGAGATCTGGTAGGTGACGTTCCCCTGCTGATCGACCACGGCGGTGAGGCAGTCGATGGTCTGCTTGTTGCCGACCGCCAGTGGGTAGGAGTAGTCGGTGACGCCCAACCCGTCGGCGACCTGGAGCGTGAAGCCCACGTCGCGGTTCTCGCGCCTGGTGTAGTTGTTCACCGACACCTTGTAGGTGCCGGGCAGCAGCTGCGTGAAGGCGATGTTCTCGACCGGCGTGCGCGTCTCGCCGTGCACGTTCATGTCCACGTCGAGCCCGCCGCGGAGACCAGGAAGAAACGATTCCTTCCGGCCGAAATAGAAGAGCTGGTAGGTGACGCCCGTGTATTCCAGGCGCAGATCCAGGTCGTCGGTGTTCGTCCAGCTGAGGCTGAAGCGCAGCAGGGCCTTGATGTTCCCGCCTGCAGCCTTGACGCGCTCCTGGATCTGGTCGGTGGTGCCGCCCGTATAGCTCCACGCGAACGGGTTGCTCCACTTGAACAGGTCCGGGCTGCCCTCCTTGACGGCTGTGGTCAGCGTCACGAAGTTGTTGGCGAGGTCGGGCGCCACCAGCAGCCGCATCGCCTCCGCCTGCGGCATCACGTCCGCCAGGAACGCGTCGATGCCGACGTCGGTGATCGCCTTCTCCTGAACCTGCACCGGCCGGGTGGCCACAGCGCCCGCCAGCAGCGCCGAGAGACCGTCCCGCATCAGGGGGCGGGTCTCGTTGTTGACCCACAGCACGTTGTTGACGCTGATGTCGTCGAGGTGCGCCATGCGGCGCTCGACGTGCAGGCCCAGCTCGTCGATGGTCTTCAGCGCCTCGTCCACCATCCGCTGGCTGATCACCTGCGAAGTGCGCTGGTAGTTGGCCGGCGCGACCTTGGCCTCGAAGCTGCGCACGGCCGGCTCGATGTCCTCGCCTTCGGCCAGCGCAGCCACCAGCGTGCCGATCACCGAGTTCTTAAAGCGCGAGACCGCCATGTCCAGTGCGGTGGCGGCGACATACCGTGCACGCAGAGGCGCCGTGTCCAGCGAGAAATACCGGTTCTGCGCGGCCTGGAAGGCGATGACCTTGCTCAGGTGCTCCTGGCCCCTATACAGCTGCTTCTCGTTGATCAGATCGATCACCGCCTGAACCGCGCCGGGGTTCAGCTGCTCGAAGCTGTCGGTGAGCACCTGCACGCTGGTCTGGAACTCGCCGTTGGCCGCGCCCTCGCGGGTGACGAAGCGGGCCAGGGCCACGCCGTGGAAGTGGTGGTAGGTCTCGGTCCCTCCGGCCTCGGTGAGCTTCACGGTGCGCTCGGCACTGAAGCTGGGCTGCGATACCCGGAAGAGCGCGGTGATCGCCTGGTCCCGCACGAAGTCCTGCATGTGGGTCGTCACGACGTCGTAGGGGTAGGGAACGTCGGTGTCGCCCCAGATGCTGGTCACGGCCAGGCTCTCCGGGTCGATGGCGACCACGCCGCCGAAGTTACGGATGAACTGCTTGCAGTTGGTGCAGTCGTACTCGGTGCGGGTGCGGAACAGAGGATTGCTGCCCTCGGGGTAAGCCGCGAGGTACTCGGCGAACAGGTCGTCACCGCTGACGTCGACCACGAACAGGTCACGCTGCTGCTGGAGGGCATTGAACTGCGCGTTGATCTTCTGGGCGAAATCCTTGAATGGCATGGGGTCCTCCTGAAGTGGACTAAGAAAAGAGCGAGAGCTGGGCGGGATCGGATGGCTGCACGTCGGCAGGCGAGGCGGGTGGAGGCGCGAGCGTCCAGTGCCCGGGCCAGGCGACGCTCTCGAAGCCCTGGCCCCGCACCAGGACCGCGATCTGCCCGGCCAGGGTCGGGTGGTGCGACCAGGCCAAATGGGCGGCCACCATGGCCCGGCCGAGCGCCACCTGCACCTCGCTGCCGATCGGCGGCAGATCCAGGGCGGGCCGTTCGGGCATCACAGCCGCACGCCCTGGAAGGCGAGCTGCGCCTGCAGGTCCGAGTACTGGGCTTTGGGCACGCGCCACAGCCCCTGGAAGCCGGTGCAGGGAATCGGCGTGGCGAGCCGCACCGGGTCGCGCACCAGGAGCGCCAGGTTCTCGCCGTCGTTGATGAACCAGTCGCTCGGGCTCCACTCCCCCAGACCCACCACGGTGACGACGCCGACGATGCAGCCGGGCGAGGTGTCCACTGCCGGCAGATCGATGCCGCTGCGCCGCCGGATGTCCGCCCGGTACCGGCCGTCGTACTTCATGCCGCCGTGGATGGCGATCCGCTTGCCGATCAATGCTGTCCAGGCGCCCCGCAGCCCGTGCGCCTGCTTCCAGCTACGGTTCTCGACGTTCTTTCCAATGCGGGCATCGACGAGCGCGATATCCATCGGGCGCACCACCGTCAGTGCCCGCAGGTCGGACAGCTCCGCGGCGGGCGTGGCCGTCTCGAACGAGGGGCGGCTCACGAGGCCTCCAGCGGGCGTACTTCGACCCCGAGCGACCGCAGGATGGCCAGCACCCGGTCCTGCTCGTCGTGGATGCCGACCGAAGCCATGTACTCGACCGACCCGGCGCAGGTGTGCTGACGACCACGGCCGGTAGGGCCAAGCGGCCCTACCGAGTGGCACTGGTGGGTGGTGCCCTCACGCAGGTACGCCTCGATCTCCTCGCGGCGGCCCGGGCGCAATTCGATGGCCCGGCCGTCTGTGCGCCACAGGCAGCTGCCGCACTTCGCCGGCATGATCGGCAGTCGGCCGAGGAGGGGGAAGCCGTGACCGGTCACGAGGGAGCCAGCAGCCCAGCGGCGCGCAGGTGCTCGCGGAGGTACACGCGCAGGTCGCCGCGCTGCAGGAGCAGGTCGAACTGCGCCTGCATCCCACCAGGGGAACGTGAGCAGGAGACCTGCCGGGTGTCCGGATCGAACCGGGCGTCGTGCCCGGCAGCCCGGAGGTGCACGGCGAAGGCCATGCCCTCGAGCGGAGTATCTACAGTGATCTTGACGGACACGGGCATCGGGGTCTCCTTGACAGCAGGGGTGGGTTGGACGGTGAGGGCCATGCCGAGCAGGCTGGTTCTCGCGGTGGCCAGCTCGGTTTCGAGGGTGGCCGCGTGGGTGCGGAGGGCGGCCAGTTCCCGCTCGGTGTCGAGTACGCGTTGGCGCAGCAGGGGCGCCTCGGCCTCCAAGTGCTCGCGCCGCTTGATTTCGACTTTCAGGGCGGCCGCGTGGTCGAACTCCAGTACGCGCTTCTGGGCGGCTGCCTGCCGTGCGGTCTCGTCGGCCCGCTGGCGCTCGGCCGAGGCGTCCGCCAGGGCCGACTCGGCCGTGTTCAGGGCCAGCTCGTGTGCGAGACCCATCTCGCGCTCGATGTCCTGGGCGATCTTCACGGCGAGGCCAGTGGTGCTGGCCTCCAGCGCCTCGTCGAAGATCTGCCCAACTTCCTTCAGGTAATCGCCGAAGATGATGTCGCTGTGCATCCGGCTGGTCTTTCCCCGGAGCGAGCTGTCTCCGAGTTCGAACACCAGACCGATGCCGCGGCGGAGCAGCGCCCCGCCAAAGTTTCGGACATCGGGCTGCTCGAACCGGCCATCGAGGTAATGGACGGCGAACCGCAGGATCTGGCCGTATTCGGAGAGCGACATCCGCTGGACGCGTCGGTTCTTGGCCGCGTTGTCGTCGGTCTCGAACACGTTCCGCTGGGCATCGAGCTTGGCGTCTTCCAGCCGCCGCTGTTGGATGGCGGCCAGCATCTCCGGCGTGACGAGCACGCTCGGCGCGGTCATGAGCGGACCCGTTCGGCCGCGGCGACCTTCAGGTGCGCCTGCAGGAGGCCAGAGACGACGGCGCTCAGCAGTGGCGCCCGTGCGTCGGTCTCGTGGCCCTCCACAGGGGCGAACTTGCCGCAGAACACCTGCACCGTCCACTCGGGGCTGGCGTACATGCTGAGGGCCCAGCCGTAGCCTTGGCGGGCGCGTTCGAGCAGGTCGAGCAGCAGCGCGCCCTGCGCCTCCTGCACCGCCTGCAGCTTGTCGGACTCCGGCCAGGCCCAGATGCCGTTCAGGTGATGCACGGACTGCAGGCTGTACCCGCCGACGTGCAGCAGCTCCGGCTCGTACGCCGCCAGAGCGTACAGCTGGCCGGTCAGGGTCGAGGGGATGGACAGGCCGGTCACGCGGGCACCCGCTGGCCTACCAGCGAAAGCCAGGCCGGCACCTGTTCGCTGTCCGTACCCGCCAGCACCAGGAGGGCGGCCAGGCACTCGGGGTCATTCCTGATCGGTCTGCGGTTCTCCTTGGGCAGCAGGCGGCGCAACTCGCCCTCGGTGATCTCCTCGGGCAGCCGCTCCAGCAGCCGCAAGATGACTCCGAACAACAGCAACTGATCCTGGAGCCGCCCACCAGCACAGTAGTCGAGGGTGACACCCCCGCTGCCGCTCAACCCGGCGCTGACACGCAGTCCGAAGAGCATCTGCCGGAAGCCCATCTCCCAGCGCCCGGTCTCGCTGACCAGCTTCTTTCCGGGGAAGTTCTCGTCCGGCTGAACGCGGTGGAAAATCACGAGGACATCACCTGGCTTTTCGGGACCAGGCAGATGAAGTCGGCGAGGCGCTTGCCGACCAGATTGGAGGCCTGCATGCGCTGCAGCGTCCGGTCGAGCCGGGGACGGGCCCAGCTGAGCTTGTGGAGCAACTGGTTGTACGTGCGGCCGTCGTGGTCCAGCAGCAGGGTGAGCACCTCGACGTCCTCGCTGCTCAGCGGCAGGTCCTGCGAAGGCAAGTACTCGCCCTCCATCTCGGGCACGTCGAGCGCCGGAGCGGGCGCCAAAGCCACCGGCTTCTGGTGCGGCGCCGGGCCCTGCCAGACGACGTACTGATACCGACTGGGAATGTTGTCCGACCCGGTGCCCGGTACTCGCTTTAGATCACCGGTCTTAACCATCGCGTGCAGCACGTCGATCACGCTTTTGATCGTCACGGAAAGCTCGCTGGCGATCTGGGTGGCCTCGAATTCTTCGCCGGGATGCCGGGTGATCCAGCCGTGTACCTGAGCCCGGGTGGACGGCCGGTACTGTTCCGGCTCTGTCTGAGGCTCCGTTCCGGGCGGACCTTCAGCGGCAGGTGCGGGCTCGGTGGTCTCACAGACGCGGTACCGGCTGAGCACATTGGGAGCAACCCCGGTGCCGGGCACCTTGACAATCAGGCCACCTGTCGCCAGGAGGGCCAGATGCTTCCGGACGTTCGTGAGATGAATGCTGAGCGCCTCACCGACCTGCCGGGCATCGAATTCTCCGGCGGTGTGGGCGAGCACCCAGGCCCGGACGCGCTCCGGCTGCGACAGGACAGGCGTTTCGGCAGCGCAAGCCGCGCCGTCGATCAGAACGTCACCCGCAGGCTCCTGCGTCTCCTCCGAAGATGCCGAGTAATCCGGTAGCACCGGCTCGGCGGGCTGCGAGGCGTCTGCCTGCGGCTCAGCAGCGTCACCGATGAGGAGGGTAGAGTCGCCCGTTTCCAAGACGTTCGTCTGCGGCTCGTCCGTGACCGGAACTGGATGAACCTCCACCGCCTCCGAAATTGTCTTGTCCATCGGCGCTGCCGAGGAATCCGCCGTGTCCTCCGGTAAGGCGTCAGCACCGGCAGGGTTAGAGAGAGCTGCCTCTGCCTCCGAGGACGTCTCTGCGGGCAGCTCCTCTGCGGGCTCCTCCGACGTGCCTGGATTGGCCTCTTCAGGCTCCGCGACCTCGCGGCTGATCTCCAACGAACTTTGAATCCATGCAGAGCGGTGGTTTAGCTCGACGCGCAGCTTCGACTCGACGCTGCCACCGACGATCTCGGTTCCCTCCTCGCCCTTCAGGACGTCCTGAGTCAGGGAGCTGAGCACCCGGAGCTTATGGGTGGCAGCGGTGGCGATTTCAATCAAACCCGTGAGGGCGACCTTTCGGTCGTTGACTTCATTCAGTTCCTGCAGGAGCTGGTCGAGGGGTGCTGCCTCGCTTTCCAGGGCGGCGATCGTGAACGAGAGTGGGGGCGGGACATTCTCAATTTGGGTCATGGCACGTCCTCTGGTACAGGCCGGGCAATACGCGAGTGATCCCTCGAGGGACCATCCGAGGCCGGCGAATGTGGTGCTGGCGAACAGGGCGTCCCGGGTGGGGACGGGAGACGATTTCTGGTTGCACTGATCGCACGTGGCGACAACCACGTGGACGTGGACGTCGAAGACGCCTCGGCGGTTGCCGGTCATGGCCGTCTCGTCTCCAGAAGCTGGCCCAGGCCGATGGCCGTCTGACTTCACGGTCCCGGTACCCTGAGGAGTGGGGCGATCCTTGCCAGCCGCCTGCACAGCGAGGGCTACGGCCTCAGCCTTCCGCTCGAACGGCAGGTCGCTAAAAGGCATGGGCTCGTGCGTTTCAGGGTCTTCGACCATGCCCGCCGCCATGCTGCCCACCACCTCGCTCACCGCGTGCACGACGGCACTTCTCGGGTTCGTTTTGCCGGTCTCTGCCTGGCTGACCGCCAGGACCAGCCCGTAGTTCTCGGGGCTTGTTGTGCCCAAGGCGCGGGCGATGCGCTCGTTAGCGACTTCGAATCCCTGCTTGGCAGCCGCTTCCTGAACGTTGGCAAACTCGATCAGCTGGTAAATCCGGGCACGGTCCTTAATCCCGCAGACTTCTCGTGCCCAGACTTCCAGGCTGGTGTGCGTCTCACGGTACAGGCGACGGTCGCGCACTTCGCGCAACGCCTTGCCGGACAGCAGGCTGGTGACCTCACCCAGCCGGATCGTTCCGACCAGGTTGTCGCGGCGTTCCCGCTCTTCGAGAGTCAGGGGCTGGAAGACCTCGGGATCTGCCGGGATGGACATCAGTCGCTCTTTGAGACCATGTCCGGACGACCAAGCGCCACCAGCTCAGGCAGGGCCTCCTGGCTCACGCCTGTCCCCGGAAAGGCTGGGGACGCCAGCCTGCTTCCGCCAGGTCCGGGGCACGGTTCAGCAGCTCGGCGCGCAGGTCTTCGTCCGACCAGGTGAGTGGCACGCCGTGCTCGCCCGCCATCTCCAGCAGCGCATGACGGTTGCACCCCGCGAGGAAGGCCTCGTCGAGCCGGAAGACGGCGCGCACCCCGTCGATCTCGACCAGATCGTCCCAGCTGGCCAGATCGAGCACGTAGATGAGGTTCACTGCCGTATACAGCTGCTCCAGCAGGGCTTCGGGCAGGGCAAGGAGGGCCGGCAGTGCCACCGGCAGCGCGTAGGGCACTTTCTGGGGACTCAGACCGAGCGACAGAACGCCCTCGTCGGAAACTGCGAGGTGACCTTCGGTGAGGCGAGCCGCCTCCTGCGCCGCGGCGTGGACAGACGCGGGGAGCGCCACCTCCTCCTGATCAATCAGGAACATGTACAACGCCGTGGCGTACAACAGGGTCCGGTCAATCAGGAGCGCCCCGCACGTCCGATCCTGCGCCTTCTTCTGCCACTCCCGAAGCGGGTAACGGGGCGTCATGATCGGCGCGGGTGTCGGGGCAGAGGCCGTACGATCCTTCGAAGGTGCGGCGCTGCCGGAAATAGGGGGCGTGCTGGCGTTGACGCTCCCGCTTCCCGGCCGAATCTCTGTCGTCTCATGCACCGGGATGGGCGGCCGGGCCCGGTAGTCGGGCAGATTGGTGGCGTAGTGCGTGTTCAGTCCGACCTTCTCGTAGCGCTTCAGCACGCCATTGACCGAGTTCAGGAAGTACAGGGTGCCCTCACCGACGTTCTCGTGGTACCGCCACATGGCGAGGTCGGTTCCGACGCGCACGTCGCTGAAGCTGGCCCCCTGCGCCACGTCCTTGTCCGCCAGGTGGACCGCATGCTTCTTCTGAAGCTCGAGCGCCTGGGCGAAGTCGGCGAAGTGCTCGGGCAGGTCGCCGAACAGGTCGCCAGCTTCGACCGCGCCCTTGTACCAGGAGCGCGGGAACTGGGCGTGTTCGGTCAGGAAGACGCGCGAGGAGATCAGGGCCTTCAGGGCCTGCGGTGTGGGGATGTTGTAGCGCAGCTGGTTACTGAGCAGATCGCGTTGGACGCTCTCCGGCGCGATGCACAGGATCTCGGCGTGCGCCAGGCCAAGACGGCCGTCGTCGTACAGTGCGCGCAGCTCGGGAATCAGACGCCGGGAGATGCCCACCCGGCGCAGCACGGTTTTCTTGCTGTAGTCGAATCGTTGGGCAATATCCTCGACACGGGCACCCATATCAAGCATCTGCGCGAAGGCGTCGGCCTCCTCGAGCGGCGTCATGTCCTTCCGCTGGACGTTCTCGCTGGTGGCCTGCTCGAGCAGTTCGAGGTCGGTCATCGCCTCGATCAGCGCGGCCACCGGATAGTCCGGCTGCACCACCAGCATCTCGCGCTCCGCACCCTCGCCGACCTCCAGGCCTTTCACCAGCAGGCCGATGGCCCTCCAGCGCCGCTCGCCCGCCGCGATCTCGTAGAAACCGGGCCGGTCCGGGTGCGGCCGCGCCTGGATGTTTTGTTTCAGGCCGAGACGATAGATGCTGACGGCCAACTTGATCAACGCTTCCTGCTCGAAGTGCTTGCGCGGGTTGAGCGGGCTGTTCAGGATCTTGTTCCACGGCACGCGCTGAATGCCGGTGGGCGCCGGCTCGATCACTGGGATGGGAAAGCGCTCGCCGAGCGAGATCTCCACGGGCGTCTCGGCCTCGGGGAGGACCGCCAGGATCTCGTCGGCCCGCACCACCTCAGTCCCGCCGCCGATGCCGAGGCGGCTGATCTCGATGGCCGCGTCCACCGTGCCGTTCTCGACCTGCTCAGTCAGGGACAAGTGCCGGAGCACCCGGGCTGGAAACGGCTCGCCGAGCAACTGGTCCCCGGGAGCGTCGCTGAGCTGGATCGTTACCAGGGTGCCGACCGGAGGCAGTTCCGGCTCGCTGCTTTCAATGGCCGGTGCCACAGGCGTCTCTCCTGGAGTGGTGGCCCGGCGCATGACGTCCCGCCTGAGGTCGTCTGGGTTGACGCGTGCCGCCACGTAGAGGCGCGAGGCCATCGTCGAGATTTCCCGCCGCTTGCCGCCAGTGCCGGAGATCAATGTCACCGGTCCAGTCAGCGGGCCACCCTTTTTCACGACGTAGGAACGCTCGTCGTCGCTGAACTCGAACACCACGTCGTTCGGCTGCAGCGGGGCGTGGGGCTGCAGCTTGCCGGGCCGGCAGTCGCGGGCAGAGACAGCGATCTCTTTCCCGATCGGGAGCAGCACCGTCATGGTCTGGTCCCGGCCAGTGCCGGAGACGGCGAGCAGGCCACCGACGAACTCACCACGGTCGCCATCGGCTGCGACTTTCACGACGTCGCCCGGCGTCAGGGACGGAGCGCTCAGCGGGGCGGCCGTCTTGGCCTTGCTCGCGGCGGGCTTCTTCAGGGGCGTTTTGCTAGGCGTCCGGGTGCTCTGGGCGGTCGTCATGGTCGGGCTCCTTGGGCACGGCGGCTGGCCGTAGTGGGTGGGGCCTGCTTCCAGGCCTGGGTGGCGAGCTGATGGGCGAGGCGGACGGGGAAGCGGGTCTGGAACAGCGCGGAGGCCAGCGCTGCTCTCGTGCTGGCCCGGAAGTAAACAGTGCGGCCGCTGACCAGCCGCACCGTGAAGTCCCGCGTTCCTGCGTGCTCTTTGCTCGCGAGCGTACGCGCTAGCGCTTTGCTCGCAACATCGCGGGTAATCACAGGACGATCACGCCGCGGGCACGGCAGCCCGTGCAGTCGATGGCCGGCGTGCCGTTCACGTTCCTGGTGCAGGGGCAGGGCTTGCCCAGGAGGAAATACCGGTTGCCGTCGAGCGTGAGCTTGCCTTCCGGAAGGTGCAGGCCTTCGTTGCGAGCACGTGACCAGAGGATCTCGAACTGCTGACCGCGCAGCCGCGCCTCGCGCCGGACGAGCTGGCGGGCCCGCGGCTGCTTGACCAGATTGTCCATGATCACCAGAGCCTTCTTCCCTGCAGGTCCAGGTGGGCGCGCAGGCCACCGGGTGCGCGGCGCGCGCCCCAGATGAAGCTCAGGACGCCCGCGACTGCCATCAGCAGGCTTCCGGGAGCCATGCCGGTCTCGCCGGCGCTCACCACGCCGATCAGCAGCGCTGTGAAGCCCAGGCCCATGCGCCCACCGCCTCTGGGCGTGTTCAGGGTGCGGCGCTTGGTGACCCGGAGCCGCCGCAGGGCGCGCGTCAGGCGGTGCTTCGGAAGCGGAGCGGAAGGTGCTACCTCCTGCCTGACGCCCTGCACTGAGATCATGTTGCCGATCGGCCCTGCGAGGTTCTGATTCATCTGTTTCATGCCTTCCTCCCTTCGAGTTCGAGCACCACGTGTGTCAGATCCAGATCGCCCTGCTGCGCCGACTTCGGCCCGGCGAGCAGGTGCAGCACCGCCCCGTCGTCATGCGCGCGGCCGATTAGCGGCTCTTCGGCGAGCACCGTGGGCGTCACGCTCTCCTCGCTGGTCTGGCGCGGGTGGCGCGGCCAGTCGTTCAGCGCGCCACGGCTCACGCCACGACCTTGATGCCGTCAGCCTGAAAGTTGTTGCTGATGAACAGATCGCCACCCATCCGCGTGCGCGCGGTCATCGCCTGCTCGTGCCGCATGAACGGCCCGGCCACGACCTGTGCCCGGATGGTATGCCCACTGAATTCGACGGTGCGCAGGATGTACCAGTTCGTGCCCTGGAAAGGGTCTGGGGCGGGCCGGGCGGCCACGATGGAGCGCCCCCAGGTCCGGCCGTCCAGGATCGCATCCGTCGTGCGGCTCACGCGCTCACCGCCTGCAGCTGAGTGGCCGCACTGCCGAAGCCGCGCCGGGTGCTCGCGTCGGTCAGGACCAGCGCGACGGCCTCGCTGAGCGTCTCGCAGCCGCCCACTCCGGGGATGGTGATGCGGTGGTACACGCTGCCGTCTTTCCTAGCGCGCATCTTGCAGAGCAGCTTGCCGTAGGTCAGCGTCTGGCCGTCACTGGCGCGGGTGACGCGCACGCTGTACCGGCTCGTCTTGTGGTTCGGGCTTTCCATCGCGATCACCTCGGCCAGAAACAAGTCGCCCGGCGTCTGGAGTTCTGCAGCGTAGCTCTTGCGCAGGAACGTGCTCGGGTACCGCAGGTCCGGCAGAAGCAGCAATGTGCGGAAGGGCTTGTGGGCGGCGGTGGACTGCGTTACTGTGGACATCGAGACCTCCTTGGTCTGGACCCCTGATTCACTTCGCTTTGCCGGCGCCGTGTGGATCGGGGGTTCCCTTTTGCTTGCCTCCATTGTAAACTCAGTTAATAAGAAGCGCAATACTCCTCAACTGAATTCAGAAGATGACAAGTTTACGGGCGAGTGACGCGCAGCCGTATACCTTGGGCGTAGTAGGGGGAATCGTGGCAGTTAAAAACATCAAGGCAGCCTTCTTCCTGGATCTCGACTCTCCCGCCTCCTCGGACCAGCGACTGAACTCCACAGACACCCCTGAAACGTTCCTCGACCTGGTTAATCCTGCCGAGAGCTCCTTACAGGCCCGGCGCTATCTGCAGCTCTGCCTCGCGTCCGGAGACAATCACCTGATGCTGAGTGGTCTGAAGCTACTGGAAGGTATTCAGACACCGGGCATTGAGGGTATCCGCCTGCGCTCACTGGCCAGCCTGCACCGATATGAGGAGATCAGAGCTGCGCCGCCGCTGTACCCGAACAGCAACGATCCCCTGGAGCTCGAGAACGTCCTCGATTACGAGATGGCGATGTGCGATGCCCGGTCGCACTTCGGGGACAAGGCGCAGGCGCTGGCGCACATCCACGGCGCGCAGCTGCTGGCGTCCAGTCTCGGCATGATGCACCGGACCCAGTGGCTGCGGATTGAACTCGGTCGCCTGCTGACCCTGACCGGCAAGCCGGCGAGCTCTCAGATCCGCGAGGCCATGAAGCTGATTCCGATGACCAAACGCCGCACCGATTGGAGCACCGAGACGCTGGCTGAGGCGTACATCTCGGAAGGCGAGTTCAGGCACGCCCTGCAACTGCTGGATGATCGCTGTTGCCCGCTGTGGCACTTCGTGGCGGCCCTAATGGGCCTGGAGGAGACTCGTGACAGCCTACGCCACCTGGGCGGCCACTATGCCGAACTGGCGAGCGCAGTCTGGAAGATCCGGAGCGGCGAGGAGTACACCCTGCGGGCCACCTACTCGTACTATCCACAGAAGGGTTATGCGCAGGTGCTCCGGGCGCGGTCGATGATTTCGAACCCGGCTCTGAAATACCAGAGCGTCTCGGCCCTGACGACTATGAGCGTGCCAGACATGACCCAGGACCAGCGCGTCTACCTCGCTGTAATGAAGTTGGGGGCCTGTGCCGACAATGGCGACGTGCTGGTCGCCATGGCTGCCATCCAAGAGCTACACGACGCCCTGGATTCCCTGAGCACGCTCGAGCACGTGCTGCCGCTTCTGCACGCCATGAACCCCAACCGTGCCGCCCTGGCCGCCTTGGTGCCGGGGGCTCACCCCGACCTGGCGCTGCGGTTGTGCGACCTGCCGATCCTCGTCGGCGAGCATGTTAACTTCCGCAGCCGGGCCATCAAGCTGCCAGGCAAGTCGCTCGGCGGGGTGAGCATGGTTCACTCGGCGTTCTTGGGCGAGCCGGTGACGCTGCATCACGAGGCGTCGAAGCGGATGCGTCAGGCGCTCACAAAGCATGACGTGACGCTGGAGCTGGTCAACATCGGTTATATCCTCCGCTGCCTCCAGCGGCTGCGTGACGCCGCCTTGCCAGAACAGCGCGGCCCCTGGCAGGCTGCCATGGAGAACGCGCTGGCTCTTGTGGACAGCCGGGCGCTTCAAAACGACCTGCGGAAGACCCTGATGCCCTTATAAACTGAGTTGAATTACATTTTGACGGCCGGCCCTGTACCGTAGAGACGTGAAGAAACTATTGATCGTGACTGCTGGCGTTGTTGTCTCCGCTTCTCTTCTGTTTGGCTCCGTTCAGGCTGAGGACACGGCCGCTACTCCAACTACAACTACGACCACCACGTCCACGCCGATCACCAATCCGAAGCCGCCGGTTTTTCAGACCAACGATCCCTGTCAGAAGTGTTGATCTGATCCAACTTGTGCGGAAGTTGTGCGGGCGCCCTTACGTGACTAACAGAACGTCAATGCTATTCTGAGGCCCAGCGATGCATTCCCTCACCGGCACAACATTAAATAGAAGGGAGGTTGAAGAAGTCTCCCTGAAAGTGTTCCTGTTCGCCGAGCCTGTTGGTGAGCGTTTTCGTGTCAGCTTCCGCTCAATTGGCGAGCTTTATCAGGCTGAGGAATGTCTCGCCGATATCCGGTGTCAACGCGCACCAGTTGCCCCAGTATCTTCCCCTGCCCTTGTAGCAGGTCGGCCGGGGTCACGAAATAGCGGTCCGACATCTGAGTAACGATCAGTCCAACATTGTCGGTAGATGGATCAATCGTGATGACATAGCCACTCGGCACGGTCAGCTCGCCCTGTAGCGGGTTTGCTAAGACGATATCAACCAGATTGCGCTCATCCTCGCCATGGCCGAAGGGTGGGCGCCTAAACGTGCGCCAACCTTTCCGGGCATCTGCCGGAATGTCGAAATAACTCCAGGCCCAGGTATCAGACACTTTCAAGCCATCAAGGAATCTCTCCAGGGTCTTGTTCCGCATCTTGGCGATGTCGAGCTGTCCGTTCACGTATTTCCACACGGCCGCCAGGGTGATGCCTGTGTCGCGAGCGAAGTCAGCATGTGAATATTCGTTCTCCAGCAGGAGGGCATTAAACTTCTGACCACGCGCGAAAGCCTCAGGTGAAAGCTGCCCTTTGCCGGGCTCTACTTTCAGTTTCCGGTTGGGCTGAGGTTTTTGTTTGCGCTCTGCTGGCATATTCTGGTCGCTCCCTGTGGTTTCCTGACTCATTTCCTGAAGGCATCATACAATAGCGGTTCTTAACTGAGTTTATAGCGGCGGCCTTGTGCGGCAACTGTGCGGAACGCTTAGGGCTTATCAAGTGAGTTAACGAGTTGCAAATACTCCTAAACCCAGTTTAGAATGCGGCATGTTCGTGAAGCGAAGAATCAATGGCGAGAAACTCGCCGCCGCTCGCGTTGCGGCAGGTTTCCCCAGCCTGAACAGCTTTATGAAAATGCTGGAGGGGTTAGCCGCTGGTCAGCACACACGTCCGCTGTTAAGCGCGCCCACGTACACCCGCTGGGAAAAAGGTTTGGGCAAGCAAGGCCAGCGCATCGTTGTAGACGAGTTCGATTACAACGTCTTGCACGCCGTCTGTGCCCACTTCAACACGACGCCCGAGGCTGTAACCGATCCGGTCTCGGCGGATTACGTATTGTCGGCTCCCACAGAGGTGCTGGCATGACCTCGACGCAGCATGGCGAGATTCGAGTGATGACTGCACTCCGCATCGAAGAGGGGATGAACCTTGTCCGGGCGAGCAAAGGAACCCAGCCCACTACCCCCGCGGAGGCGTCGGCGTGAGCGAGCAGCAGAATGCCTCATCTGAAAGCAGGCAAACAGGCGCTTCCGACCCGAGGCTGAAGCATCCGAACGCCAAGCGGGTCAGTCACCTGCGTCCCAGTCTCATTGCCACGGTTGACCTGCCAGTGCAGGTGAAGTACCTGTCCGGGACTCGGTGTGAGATTCCAGCGACGACGCTTGAGGTGAGCCACGCCGCTGAAGGTTGGTCGGGGCTGGTGAACATGCTGGCGCTGGTGGAGGTGCTGTTCGAATTCGGACTGACAGATGCGGAGCAGCTTAGAGCAAGAGTCGAGGGCCTTGCGGATGAGGCAACCTCAATTCAACGCCTGTGCGAAGCCACTGCAGATCAAACCTTACCTGCAGTTCACGAACACCAGTCGCGGTGTGCACCGTGAGGGTCGCCGTCACCGGGCTGCCGAGCGTCATGCCGATACCGCTCATGCCGAGCTTGTCGCTGGCTTGTGCGCCGAAGCTGGTTAACATCGGTTCGTCACACCAGATCCATGTCGTTGCTGGAGCGATGACGTGCTGCATGTCCGCTGTGGCGGAGAACGGTTCCTGGTTTAAGGTCCAGTCCAATTGGAGTGCAGTGACAAGCACTGGCGTCGCGTGCAGGTTGATGAGTGCCAGTGCGGAGGCCCACGGCCTGAAGGAGCTGTCTGTCGCTTCATTGACTCGCGCCAGTACGACGAGGCCCGCATCACTGAGGATAACTCTTGGTCGGCGAACTGGGGAGTCTGTCATTTCGTCTATCCTACTTCGCCGTCCCTGCCATCCCCGCTCCATCCAGCCCCAGCATCAGCGTTCGCATTCTTCAGGATACCCAGGCGCACGCCAGGGGAAGTCTGCAACTGCCGCCTGCTCCTCCAAGGCTGAGACGTCGGCATGGGCGACAGGGCAACTCCAGGAGGTTCCAGCATGACCCTGTTCCAGCGTGTGTTGGCGGCAATCAGATCGGCCCGACCGGGTGCAACCGGGCAGGCCGTGGTGACGGTGACGATTCATGAAGCTACCGCTCGGGGCAACCGAACGATGACGTTTCAGGGAACTGTGGATGAGGTTCTGAAGGCTCAGAACGCTTACTTCATTTCGTCCGCAGCTTCTGGGCGACCTGTCCAATGAGAGCGGCGAGTTCGACCAGTTTGGCCTCGACGGCGACTGGGTCTTTCATGTCTATGCCGTTCCAGAACTCTCCAGGCTTGATGACCGGGTTCAGGTATCCGTCACCTGCCTCTTGCATGACCGTCGTGTTCATGGGCATCCACTCGTATACCAAGGCTTTCGCCATCGCCAATGCTGCTGCCTCTCCATTCGCTTCCATAGCCCACCTCCAAAACCCAGCCTACCAGCAGGCCACTCCGGCCAAGGCGTCGGCGTGAGCGAGCAGAAGACCGAGTCGATCAAGGCCACAGCCGTCCTTTTTGAACTCCAGCTCGCCCGATCGGCAGCTCGCGCCTGGGCATGTCACCTGAAGACCTCTGGAACCCCCAGGCAACCGTAGACGCGACCGGCTGCCGGGGGCCCTTCTGTCGTCTCTACGGCAGCCCGTCAGCTCCACCTGGGCAGAGACGCATGAAAACTGAAGCACGACAGCGACGCCCCTGCGAGGGCGCGATCAGGTGTGAGGCCTGACAGGTGCCCGATGTGAGGGCACCGAGATCAACATTCATCCACCGTCGCCAGCATCCAGGGCGATGAAAGGCCGCTCCTCCGGAACTCGCAGCATCACGGAGCACGCACCTTGAGGGCGCTCAGGCCCAAGAAGCCAAACCCTGAGCCGAGGCCACCCACCGGGCCAGCAGCAGCAAACGGCGGGGCATTCCAGGGACCGGCCCTGGCGTGAAGCAGCACGACACGCTGCCCAACCATCTTTTCAGACAGGAGTTCTCCATGCCCAAATTCGGTGTCAGGGTCACCCATGAATACACCAAGGAACAGATCCTGGAAGTCGAGGCCGCGACCGAGGCGGAAGCGCAGGAACTCGCCAACGATCATCCGGGCATCGACTGGAGCGAGCCTGAGCACTGCGGTTATGAAGTCGCCGTCTGGCCAATCGAGAGCTAGACCCATCCCTCACTGAATTCTGTTTTCCGCCCGGGCTGTTACACGCCGGGCGTTTGCCATTCGCGGATACGGCCGCCAGAGGGTTCGAGTCCCCCGGAAGGCCCAGCACCGCTCTCCACGAGGTCCCCGATGAACACAGACTTGCCTCCGGCCGCCGACGCCATGTTCAGTGGCGCCGCACCCCTCGACCCCGAGACCTACGTGCAGCTCAGTACAAAAAACAAGAGGCTCTACTCCTACGCCGGGCCGACCTTCCAGGCCGGTCTCGACACGCTGATTCAACTCTCTTCAGCCTTCCCCGTGCACGTCGTGCGGATCGAGGATGGCCATCCGCGCCGAGTCCTCCGGCAGCTCATGGCCGATGAGCTCAGACCGGAACAGCTTCTCCCGAACATCACGGCCTTCGCCTGCTGCCTCAGCACCCCGACCTGCCCGGTCTGCGTGGTCGCCACTCCGGTGGCCGCGCGTCCGAAGCGGGTGATCAGCCTTCCCAATTGGACGCCCATCTGGGAACGCGGAAAGCGCCCGCTGGAAACTACCAGTCGCGGTTGAATCCGCGCTTCCGGGCGGCCGCGTAATCGATGTAGATGGCCGAACTGCTCGGGTCTTTGTGGCGCAACTTCTGCTGCACCGCACCGAGATCGCCCGCCTGCATGTAGGTGCGCGTTCCAGCAGAGTGCCGTAAACCGTGCAGCTGCCGGTCCTTGTACTCGACTCCGGCCCGAGCCGCGAGCGCGCGCAGCTTGCGGCTGAGGTGCGCGCTGGTGGTGTGCGGCAGCAGCAGCTCCCCGTACGGCAGGTAGGCCAGGTACCGGCGCAGGGCGTCCTCGGTGCGGCGCGACAGCTCGACCTCCTCGCGCCTGTCGCCCTTGCCGGTCACGACCGCGTAAGGCACTTCTTCCGTCGGCACGTCGAGGTGCAGGTCCGATCTGCGCAGCGTGCCGATCTCGAAGTTCCGCAGGCCCGAATGCGCGGCCAGCAGCACGATCACCAGCGCCTCCAGATCTTTATCGGCCTCGGCCTGACTGATCAGCAGCTCGACCGCCTCGTCGCTATAGGCCTTGCGTTTCAGGTGCTTCGGAATGCCGTCCGGACTGGGGCGCACGTCCGCGAACGGTGTGCTCTCCGTCGCTCCCGCCCAACGCAGGGCGGCGTACAGGTTGCGCACCGAGGAGAGGTGGGTCTGCACAGTGCTGCGCTGCAGCCGGCCCTCCTGCCGTACCCGGGAGCGGCTGTTGTCCGGCACGTACCCCTGCTCCAGCCAGCGAACGTAGCTCTCCCCCATGTTCGGCCTGGGCGTCAGGAGCTTCACTTCTTTCTCGCCCGCCCAGACCAAAAACTGCACCAGACCGCGGCGGTAGTTGCGCAGCGTGTGCTGCGAGACCCGCCGTCCTCGCTTTCCTTTCAACAGCAGGTACGCCTCGGTCAACGCCCAGAGCGCCTCCAGATCCTGTCCCGCGGCGGCGATCCGCGCCTTGGCCTGCAGTTCCTCCTCGGGGAGCTGCGCGAGGTCGGTGGCCTGCGCCACCAGAATCTGGGCTTGGTAGATCGAGAGGCCAGGCATCCACCCACTTTACTCTCGGAGGTCACCTTGAAATCACTCGGTCAGACGGCCTATGAGGCGCACGGCTTCCACCTCGCCTCGCGCATCTCCCGCCCTCTCCTCACCCGGTATTCCGACCTCTCGGCCCTGGACCGCAGCGCCTGGGAGGCCGCGGGCAGAGCGATCGAGGCGCAGCTGCCGGTGCTGCGGTTTTACGCCATCAACGGCCACACCGAGATCTACCTGGCGCTCAACGAGATGCAGGCCAGGACGTACCATGAACACCAGCTCGGGCAGCCGGTCGTGACCATCGCCGAGGTCGACCCGTACCACGCGGTCGGGTTCATCGACGGCCAGCAGACGCGGCGCGGCACGCTGATCGACGCCCTGCACCAGCTGGCGACGGAGGGCGACGTCGCCCTGCCCTGCCAGATCTGGTCCGCGAGGATCTCGTGAAGGCCGCGGTGCTGGAACACGCGGCCGCGCTCAGCACTCAGCCTGTCCCACTCCAGCCGGACCGGCCGGACGAGCACGAGCAGGATCTGCCCGAATCAGAGCCGGTGGTGCAGGCGGCCACGCCAGTCCCAACCGAACCGAAAGCGGTGGCACAGGCGGTGCCTCTTCAGGCCCCGGCTGAGCTGGAGCCGCCGGAGGCCGGGCCGATGCCGATGCTGGCCGGAGAGGCCCGCCACCTGCTGATCCGCCCGGCGCCGTCGCCTGAACGGCTGGCGGCGGCCGTCGACGCGGTCTCGGCCCGGATCGCGGTGGAAGCGATGCGCGCCCACAGCTGCCTGATCGGCGTGCGTCCGGATCTGGCGCGGCCGGTAGCCGGACAGTTGCGGGCCGCAGGGTACCGCGCGGTGCTGCTGTGCAGCATGGCCGGACCAACAGGCATCATCGAGGTCGGCTGGCACCGGGCGCGCCTGCCCACCGAGCCGGTCGAGGAGCAGTACTGTTCGCCGCTGCGCCGGCTGTGGCTGTCCCTGACGGTGCCGGTGAGCGGATGACCTGCATCGTGGCGATCGCTGAGGGCGGCAGGGTCTACATGGCTGGCGACAGTGCCAGCTCCGACGGCCACACCTACAGCCTGACCCGGGCTCCAAAGGTCTTTGCGCTCGGACCGTTCCTGATCGGTTACACAACTTCTTTTCGGATGGGCCAGCTGCTCCAGTACCACCTGCAGGTGCCGCCCCACCCTGAAGGGCTCTCCAACTACGAATACATGGTGACGCGGTTCCTGGAGGCCTGCCGCAAGGCCTTCAAAGACCGGGGCTGGATGAAGAGCGAGCACGGCGTCGAGGAGCTGGGGAACTTCCTCGTTGGGTACCGGGGCGAGCTTTTTCAGTTGCAGGGGGACGGAGCGGTGCTCCAGAACCGGGACGGCTTCGACGCGGTCGGCTCGGGCGAGGACTACGCCCGGGCGGTGCTGGCCGTCAGCGACCATCCCGACCCCCGCACGCGGCTGATCCTGGCCCTGGAGACGGCCGCGCGCTACGTGACCACGGTGCGTATGCCTTACGAGGTGCTGGAGGGCGCGACCGAGGCGGACGTGACGCTGGTGGTGAAGAAAGTGCCGCGCGGCAAGACCCGCACCCAGGAGGTCTCCAGTGCCTAGAAGCGACGCGATACCTCCTGGACCTCCACCGAAGGATGACTCCGGTCCCCGCCAAAGACCCGACCCGCGTTCCCGGCAGGTCCCTGCCGACCCGCCCACAGATTTCCCCTGGTCTTCCGAGCCGACCGAACTGCTTCCGGCCTGGCAGGCCAGGCAGCTCGCCTTGACATCCGTCATCGACGAGGCTCTGTTCCAGCGGAATATCCAGGCGATCAACGGCCAGATCCGGGAGGCGGCACAGAACCACAAGCTCGAAGTGACCGTGTGGGTCTCGCCCGGCCTCGAGCGCCCGATCTTCGACCACCTCGCCAAGCAGTACTCGGTCTGCGACTACAAGGTGAAAGGCGAGTCGAGCGGCTTTATCGACGTGCGCTGGTCGCACGCCAGCCCGCCACGTGACGGCCCGAACGGGCCAATGCCGCCGCCCCCGCCAAGACAGGCAGATCTCTACGGCTGGGACCTGTTCTGGTTGAAACGCCGCACCCCGAAGCCCCCGACCTGAGGTCCAGGAGACGTCATGATTCAGATCACTCCCCACATGCCGGAGGTCGGCAAGACCTACGTGCTCGCTCCCCGAGCGTCCTACATTGATCGCAGCTATCAGCAGACCCTGTGGCGTGTCCTCGACGTGAACGCCACCCACGTCCTGGTGGTCTGGGCCGGAGGCCGCCGTTGGATCGTTTCGCCTGAACGCCCCCACGTCTTGTTTCTGGGCGACCACCTGTTCACCGAAGTCACACCGGAATTCCGGGAGACAGCCTTCGAGGCTGATGCGTTCGCCGCCACCGAGGGCACGCCTCAGGTCGAGCTGTTCCAAAGCATGAGCGAAGCGCCGTCCCACATGGGGCCGGATGGCCTGGTGCGGGTGGCCTGGCACGGCATTCAGGTCAGCCGCCAGGGCATGCTGGTCGAAGCGACCGCCAGCAAGGCAAACGGCGAACTCCTGAGCTACTCGGTGGCCACCAGCGATCCGCTCAAAGCTGAGGCCATCCGCCGACTTGTCCAGCAGCTGGAAGCAGAAGGGGAAGAAGTCGAGGCCCCACCCCGCCCGGTCTTTACGGGCATACAGTTCCACCCGACCCTCCTGGCCCAAGAGATGGAACGGGACGGCGCCCGCTCACGGACAGAGACATGAAGCAGATGATCCATAACTTCGGTCTGGCCGTCAGAGACGGATTCCAGCTGCGCGAACTGCCGGTCGGAGCCAAGGTGGTACACGTCGCGGCCGGGAACCACAATGGCCAGCTGCGCATCTGGTTCCAGCGACCGGCGGGCGATCAGCCGACCGAGACGCGGAAATTCGAAGTCATCGGCACCGGACACATCTTCGAAGGTCCGGCGAAGTACGTCGGCACGGTTCCAGTCGGGTACTTCATCTGGCACGTGCTCGAGCACGTCGACGAGCAACAGCATGGGCAGACATAGAGCAGAACCGCTCCCGGAGGGCCAGGTCCGCTCCGGTCACGTCCTGCAGGCCGGCACGCTCGCCCACCGGGTCTACAAGGTGGTGGCCGAGTGCCCGGGGGTGCGCGTCACGACCGCCGAGGTGGCCACCGAGCTGGACCTGATCAGCCAGGAGGCCGGATCGTATCTGCGCCGCTTGTGGATGCGCGGGTTGATCCTCACCGAAGGGGCAACAGGCCGGGGCACGAAAGCCAGCTGGTATGTCCCTGAGCTGGCCGACGCCTCTGTGCAGGCGGCCTCGTGACGGCGCCAAAGCTCCGGCCTGCTCTGCGCTCGCCGGACCAGATGCAGCCCGGCAGCGTGGCGAAGCGTGTCTACGGGGTGGTGGCTGAGTTTCCGGGCGTGCGGGTCAGGACGTCCGACGTGATGGCCGAGCTGGGCCTGAGTCCGAAAATGGCCTGCTCACACCTTCGCAACTTGTGGAAGCGCAACTTGGTGTACTCCGCGCTCGAGGGTACACAGCGAGTGTTCTGGATTCCCGATCCGGACACCCTGCCGATCATGCCGTTGACTGGCGATCCCGGGTTCCTCGAAGCATCCAGGGAGCTCGACCGGAAGATCCGCGAAGCCATAGGGACAGACGAGTTGTTGGCAGGCCTGAGCACGAGCTGAGGCAAAAAGCTTCTCTGGACGCCGAGTCATGTTCGTTGAAACAACGCGCATTGTTTAATCCACCCTAACGAGGTGGGGGAGAACTCCATGACGGGACAGCCCAAGATCAGCCCAGGGCAGGCAGCGTACGACAAGTACTACCAGTTCAAGGTGCCTGCCCTGGTGTACTCGACCCTCAGCAGTGAGACTCAGGACAAATGGGAGCGCGTCGCGCTCGCTGCCTGTGAGGCGGGCCTCCCACAACACCGGCAGCCGCCAGCTGCTCCGGAGAGTGGCCGCCATGCCTCGGAGGCGGAGACAGCCGCGTACATGCAGGAAGTCGCCGACTTCTGGTGGCCGATCGTCAAGCCGAACGGTGTGATCGACGAGCCGCAGCTGCTGCTGGAGCTGGCCGACCTCAGCCACCTGCTCAGGGAGGTGCCGCTCATCTACAACGAGCTGGCCGGACTGAGCAAGCCCTTTTACTGGGCCAGGACGATCATCTCCGAAGCCAGGCGCCGCATCGATCTCGAGATCGAAGAGAGTCTGCTCGAAACGATGCCTGAAGATCGCGATTCAAGGCGACGGCGCCCGCGCCTTCATCGCGGCGCAGGACGGGGAGAACGCCACGCTCGGCCAGTACTGGCAGGGCCAGGTGTTCTACGCCTCCAGCTGGCACAGCCCGGCCGCCCACGCCAGGGGCTCCGTCTTTGACGATCCCCCGGACCGCTGCATGGACTGGTTCGCTCCCCACCGATTGCGCTGACGCGCGAGGAGTACTCCCATGACCAGGCTCAGATGGCCGGCCACCCTCGAGGATGGCCGGAAAGTCATCGTCACCACCGGCTACGAACGCAACCCCGGCCGGTACTTCTTCAGCGTCACAGAGCGGAACAGCGGCACCGTGGTCGCCACTGCCGCTGATCTGTTTCCACCGATTCTCAGCCCGCACATGGTCGTAGCGCTGCTCGATGATCTCAAGCTGGCGCGACCGCCAAGTCTCATCCAGCAGCTGCGAGACACGTCTCAGCGGCACAGCGACATCCGCACCTATCACCCCTACGAGCTGCTGCCCTTCGGGGCTGTAGATGGCCCGGACCAGACCGAGGTCCTGGCCCAGGCAGGCTACGAGGCCTTCTACGTGGGCGACTCCGGCGTGCCCTGGGCGCAGCTGACCCTGCCGCTGCGCGAGGCCTGGACCCGGGCCGCTCAGGCGATCGCTGCCACCCTGCACCTCACTGGGCCTGTGATTGACGGCGCCCCTCTCTCCGCACTTCTCGAACAGCCCCAGGCCGAAGGAGTCATTCCATGAGCATGCACCGATGGCCTGCCACGCTGCAGGACGGCCGTGAGGTCGTGGTCCGCGCCGGCTGGGACCGCACCCGAACCCAGCAGTACTTCTTCCTGACGATCCTCGACGAGCAGACCGACGACGACGAGCAGTGCCGGGTGTTCAGCAATCTTGATCTGGCGCTGAGCACCGGGCCGGGCATGACCGTCGAGGAAATCGAGCAGACCCTGAACCGGTACCGGCTGCCCCGCCCTCCGGAGCTGAGCAAACTGCTGATTGCTGACTGCGAGATGCAGTCGATGAGCACCAGCAGCTATGAGGCCGAGCACCTCCAGCCTTACCTCGAACAGACCGTGGCTGGAGCCTCCAAACTGCCTGCCCAGCGGGCCTACGAGGCCTACGGTGGGTTCACTGGCTTCAAGACTTTTGACGGCCGCCAGATGCCGAATTGGGACGCGATCTCCACGCGCATCCAGGGCGCCTGGGGAAGCGCGGCCGAGCGGGTCAGAGGGGACCTCTGGCGGGAGGTCGGACCGCGACTCGCCGAGGTGGTCGGTTGGAGCGAGTCGCTCAGGAAGCTGGCCGCAACTACGGATGAAGAGGTAGCCCGCAACTACACCGACCACATCGACAAGCTGATCGCTGAGATGAGGGCGGCCTTCGAGCCTGTTGCTCTCAGCGGTCAGGAACCGTGAAGCCGCCGGAAGCCGCCGCGCCTGCACCACCCAACACCGCGAGTGTGTCTCAGCAGCTGGTCGACCTGGTGACCCAGGCAGGCACGAGCGGGGAGCTGAGCCGCATCGTGGTGCAGGACGGCCTGACGGTGACGGCCTACGTCCGCGAGGGCAAGATGTGCGTGCTGCTGACCCGCGACAGGTGGGAGCCGAACCAGGCAGAAGGCAAGAGCGTCGCCCATGACCTGGGCTGGAAGGAGTACTTCCTGAAACGCGTGCCGATTCCCATGAAGGTCGGTGGCTTGTTGCTGCAGGAAAAAGCCCCAGGCCTGCTTCCTGGTGCCCGGCAGCTGCTGATCGAGGCCGTGATGAGCATCCGGCCGAGTTGGGCCAGCGACGACGACCGCGAGGTCCGTGTGAAGTACCTGCGGGGCACCTCAGACGCGGACCTGATCGAGGAGTACCAGATTCACCGAAAGCGTGTGATCTCCACTCCTGAGCCGGGTCTGCGAGCCGAGCGGGAAGCCAGCCTACTGGCAGACGAGGCGCTAACGAAGTGGGGCCTGGCGGATGCTTAGCGCCTACACTCTGCAGCAACTCGTTCAAGGTACTTCCCAGTTAGGCGCTGCTCAGCTGGCCCTCGTACCACGGTGCCGAGGGGAGAGCCGAAGGCTTTGAACATCTACGGAAAGTCATGGACTGCTCATTTCCCTGATACACTGCCAGCATCCCCGGCGGCCACCGAGCAAGAGGCCAAAAGGGAAACCCCCCGCGAGGCTGGCAGGCCTTTAATCGCAGAGGGAATCACTTCACTTAAATCAAAAGTTGTCTGATAAGGGGCTTACGCCTGCACTTCTCAGCGGCTTTCGCCTACCCACAGGATAGCCCTCCTGGGGTCTGGGGTCAACGCACCCCATCCGAACAGGCTGAAGGATCGTCTCGTGAGTGACCAGCTCGAAGTTTCGCTTTTACCGAACGGCACTGCCGTGACCTTCAATCACCGCGGGGACCTCATCGTCTTCCATCCCACCGCCCACGCTGATGTCTTCACCTACCTCGGGCGACCTGACCCGGACATGCAGGTCAGCCTGATTCGTTGCGGCCACTGCAGAGGCTGGAGTCGAAAGGTCATCTCCGCGCTCGACGCCTTTTTTTGCGCCGACTGTGCCCGCGAAGTCACGACCAAGTTCCTGTCGAGTCGCCTCTCGGATCAGTACGAGCTGCCTAAACGAGACGGCTCTAAGCCACAGGGGCGACGCCCGTGACCAAAAAAACCAAGCGCCCAGCCGGACCCCAGCTGCTGATCGACCGACCGATGACCCCAGCGGTCAAGAGCATCGGCCAGATCGCCGGCATGATCGAAGGCAACGTCACCCCGCACGTCTGGTACCACCGATCGGAATTCATGACCCCCGCAGGGCGGCCCGACCACAACCTGATCACCGCCATCGCCGACATCCTGTACTGGTACCGACCCCAGCAGGTGCGCGACGAGGAGAACGGCGGCGTGTTCGTCGGCTGGGCCCGGAAGTTCCAGCGCGACATGCTGCAGTACAACTACGAGGAGCGCGCCGAGGTGTTCGGCATGACCAAGCGCCAGATGCAGGACGCTTGCACCCTGGCTGCGAAACGCGGGCTCATCCGGATCGAGTACCGGACCGAGAGCTTCCGGGGCAAGCTGTACCACAACATCGTCTACGTGGAGCCGGTCGCTGAGACCCTCGCGGCGACGCTGAGCGAACCCAATTTCCAGCACGTCGAGAAGGCCAAGGGCGCCACCCGTGGCCGCCACAAGCCGAACCCGGGCATCGACGACCTGGGTGGGGACGAGGAGCCGGAAGTGGTCCTGACTCCTGTGTCGTACTCCGGAAATCAGGGGGGGACCTCTCTAAATTTAGAGAGGTTGGAATTCTGGTCCGGGCACCCAACCTCTCTAAATTTCGGGAGGTTAACCTCTCTAAATTTCGGGACACCCCTCTCAAAATTTCGGGATACATATCACGATACTTCAGTGGAGACTAACTTCTTTTCCCGAGACTTCAAAAACAGTGGTGGTGGTAACTTCGTCTTAGGCGAGGCTGCAGTGCCGCCGCAGGAAGATTCGACTCCACCTGAAGCTCTTGATCGCACCACCACCACAGGAGCGCAAGGCGCAGACACAGCAGCGCCTGAAGGCGTGGCCGCTGACGCGGCCCAGGCCAATCCATCTCGGGAAAGCGCAGATCCACCAACGCCGAAGGCAGGTGAGAGCGAACCAGCCAAAGTCCTTGAACAGATTCCGGGGCCGGGCGCGGCGGCCGAAGTCCGGAAGATTCTGCAGCCGCTGCTGGGTGGGGAACGTTCGTTTAACGACCGTCTGGCCGAGCGTCCGCCGTCCGGAATCACCCGGCCGGACTGGCTGAAGATTCCGCCGGCCCGGGCCGCCGAGCTGGCAGTGGCGGCTCAGGCAGAATTCGAGACCCAGCGGCAGCAGTTTGCGGGCGGCACGTCGAAAGTCAAGCCGAACCTCTGGTCGAGCCTGATCCTCCTGCTCGACATGGAGATCGGATATGTGCCCGGCAGCACCACGCAGAGCAGCGGGGCGGACAAGCGCCCGGCAGCCGGAGCGGCCGCGCCGAGGGCCCCCGAGCCTGAGCCGGAACGTCCTGAGCAGGCCATCGACGTGGGCAGCCGCTGGGAGCACAAGCGCCTGCCGGACGAGGTGGTCACCCTGGTGGCGGTCAAGGGTGGAAAAGTCGAGCTGCACAACGGCAAGGAACTCGCCAGCTACCTGCTGCTGAAGGACTTCCAGCGTGTCCACTGAGCGGAGGCCCTGATGTCCTACACCTCGATGTGTGCCCTGAACGCTCAGGGTGAGCTGCTGCAGGAATTCACCTTCAAGAACGCCTTTCACGGCGCGATGCACGTCTGGGCGAGCGTCCAAAAGCGGCACTTCCCGGACGATCAGCTGCTCAGCGACGAGACGCTCCAGCGGGTCTGGGACACCAGTAAGGATCAGGCCCAGCCCACCTGGTTGCGCGTTACGATGCTCAGCACCTTCGACGAGGTGCTGGTGCGCCCCGCGGACCTGGCGACCGTGGCCGGAGCGTACCGGGAGTTCGCCCGGCAGTTCGGTCCCGGCTCGCTGCTCGACCAGGCGACCGGACTGGAAACCCTGGCGGGCCTCCCCGACCTGCACGCGGTCGGTTGGTGCCAGACCTCGGTGATCGACAACCCCTGGCTGCGCCGCGACGAGTCCGGTGAATCCCGCGCTTTCGACTTCGAGGCAGATCCGCACTGGTTCCTGTTCGATGAGTTCCCCGAGCTGAGCCGTCCCTGACGCGAGTCGGAAACCCCACACCGCCCTGTTTTGCCCCGGCCTAGACTTGTCTCAAGATGAATAAGAAAACTTCGTCCAGCACAATGTCCAAGCCTCTTTTTGCGATACCGGAACCGACCTGGTGGTGTGATGACCTGCCCCTGTTCGAGGCCCTGCGTGACCTTCCCGCCGGCTTCGCCCTCGGGGTGGCCGGTCGAACCGTGATCATCGAGCCCACCCCGCCAAAGGAGCTCGATCAGGCCGGCTGAGTCCGCCGCACAACCCAACGCCTTCCCCACGCTCCAGCAGACATGCCGGAGCGTTTTCGTGTGAGGTCGAGATATGGGCCGAGTCGCCCCACCCTTGCCGCGCTCTCCGGGGCAGTCCTTCACCCTTGCTCAGCTCGAACAGGAGGTGGCTCAGGGCGAGCGGCAGCTGCGGCGCACCCGGGTGCTGCTCAGCGCGGCCCGTCTGTGCACTGCTGGAGTGTTCTTTTCCTTCGCCGCGGCCCTGCTGCTGAACCAGCCGCACTGAGCCGTCCCTACATTAGTCCTCTTGTCCTCCAGTGCCTGCTGGAGCGGTTCTGCCAGGAGTCCCATGAATCACCCCCGACGTTCGAAGCATCGCACGTTCCTCCTCCCTCTGCAGGTTGTCTGCACCCTGCTGGTCTTAGCCGCTGGAGGGGCCGTGGTCTGGGCCGCCAGCACAGGCCAGTCTCAGAGCCTGCTGATCGCGGTACTCCTGATCTTCATCGGCCTGCTCCTGGTCCTGTTCGAGGTCCGCGAACGCCTGCGCCGAGATGATCGGCGGAATGCGGACTGGGGGAGCTTTGACGCTCCGGTCCTGATCCAGTCAGGCGTCAGCCTGCCCAGGCCCAGGTCAGGGCACGCGGCATTCTCCGGCTCACAGGCCGGGTCTGCCGCAGCAAGCACACTTCGGACGCCCCAGGAGGTCTCCGGAGCTGCCTCGTCTCCAGGTTCGGGTGAGGACTGGTCGCGGGCACTGCTCACCATGCCTCCGGCCTTTTCTGAGCCGGCGTCCCACGGTCATCACGGACACGCCGACCATGGCCAGTCGCACGGCTCGCCCGCTTCGGATTCCGGGGGTTCTTCTTCGGATACGGGTGGGTCTGGCGATAGCGGCGGCACGAGCGACAGCGGAGGCTGCTGATCACCGGCGCATCGTCCCCCCTGTTCCGGCGCCTGCTGGGCGAGCTGTACCCGCGTCCTGGATCGGGCCTGCTGCACCTGCACGTCCAGTACCGAATGCGAACCGAACCGATGGTCGACGCCACCGAATACCCGGCTTACCGCCTGGTCAGTCAGGTCTTCATTCGCCAGCCGCTTTCGCAGACCGGCTTCGTGCTCGACCTGCCTAGCACGATCCCCGCCCCACTGCCACGTCAGGGTCCATACGGTCCTTGAACGGTTCCGTCTGGCCTGACCTCCAACCGGGGGCCGGGCGCTCGCCCTATCCCCAGGAGGTTCGATGCAGAAGTACAACCCGATGATCCCCGGCCCGCCGATCGAGCGACCATTCGTCGTCGTCAAAGGAATCGCCGTGATCAGGACGATCATCAACGGCTTCCCGGTGCCGCAGGGTGGCGCCTGGCCCGGTCACCAGTTGCCGCTCGAGTTGCTGAACGCCATTCAGGCCACCGACGTCGAGCTGTTCCCTGGCACCGTCCTGCGGCAGGCCATGAGCGAGCACGAGATCCAGTCCGGCGTCGTGCTGGTCCGCGTGGCGCTCATGCTGACCGGCACGGTCGTGGAACGCCTGGCACAGGTGCCGGACGAATTGATCGCCGAGTGTAACCAGACCACGCTGGCCTCGGCGCTCAGCAAATCGCGCGAAACGATCTCGAACGCACTCAACGCTCGGAAGCGCCAGTGAACGCCTTCGACGTCGCTACCGCGCGCAAGGCCGGCCTCAGCACAGGTCAGGCGACGGCCGTGCTGGAGACGCTCGGCCGGGCCACCGTCGCCCGTCTGGCAGTCCGGTCGCGCTCCGCGGACGAGTTCTGGGCCCTCGTCGAGGCGACCACCAGCCCTGAAGTGACTGAAGCGCTGCGCTCGGGGAAAGCGCAGCGCTTCGAGCAAGCCTTCGATGATGGCGGCCAGGCGTGAGTTCCGCGCGTTCTCGTCAGCGCCGCGACCACGCCCGGAGCGTCCGGCACGGCCGGAAGAAGGCCAGGGCGATGGCGCCCTTCGACGCCCTCGAGCGTGACCGGCAGGAGGCGCAGGCCTGGGCCGCTCAGTACGGCTCTATCGACATCTTCCCGCCGTTCTCCCTGCGCCACCTCGGCCTGAACGACGTTCTGGCCGGAGGCCCGGATGACACCTGAACCCTGGGAGTTGAGCGACGAGCAGATCTGGGCGGAGGTCGACTATGCCCTGGTCTCGAAGTGGATGCTCAGCAGCGAACGCAGGGAACGGAACCGGCAGGAGCGTGACCGGCAGCAGGCCCTGCTGGAACGCGACCCGGCGCGACGGCGACGGTTGCAAGAAGCGCTGTGGCGAGCGGCTCAAGGGTTCGCCGAGATGTGGCGTGACATCGTGTTCACCTATGAGGTGCAGCCGACGATTGGGGAGGTCCTCCGCGACCTGATAACACCAGCTCAGCCGAAGCAGCAGACGCTCCCCGGTGCCGGCCGGTCCCGCCAGACGCGCGCCGAGCTGCGCCCGGTGCGCGCTGCCTGTCCACTCCCCGCGAGGCCGCAGCTGCCTGTTCCCGCCCGCCCACACCGCAGGCAGCACCGATGATCAGCACATATCTGGCTCTCGGCCTGACCCTGGGCCTTGTGCGGCTCCTCTGGCACAGCGCCGAATACCTCATCGGCTGGTATCGGTACCGACACGTCCTCGACTTCGGCGCGACGGTTGAGGAGGCGATCTGGGGTTATGTCTGGCTGCTGGTGGTGGCCGTCCTGCTGATGCCGTTCTGGCCGCTGTGGATTTACTTCAAGATCCGTGAGTACTCCGGAAGGCCGCTGTGACTCGCCGCCATGGAGTTCCCGCTGGAACGAAGGAGAGACCATGACCTCACCGGAACGTGACACCCCAGCCCGCATGGTCGGGCACGTCGACCACGGCAAGACCACGCTCACGGCCGCCATTCTGGGCCAGCAGAGCGTGCCGATCGTGAAACCCCGTCTCACCTCGGAGATCGAGTTTATCGACCCTTCCTGGAATCGCTGGTTTGTGAAGACGCAGCGTCGGGCCGCGCTCCTGGGCCTGAGCGTCCGCGAGTACTGCAACCTCCCGGCCGAGCACCATGGCGGCAAGGCGGCCCGGAAGATGAACCGCAGGCGGGGCACCCGATGACGGCGCGCCGCCGGCGGACCCTCCGCCGCAGGGCCAAGAAGAGAGCAGCGCTCCAGGCCGCCCGACGCCTTCGCCGGCAGCCAGTGCCGGAAACGGCTGAGCGTGCTGCTCTGGCCCGGCACATCCTCCTTCCGGACGCCCTGAGTGACCTCTCCGAGATCCGGATCGAACCCGTGATTGATCTCCTGCCGGTCATCGAGTCCGCGCCGCAGGAGCTGGAACGCCAGGCCTGGGCGCTGATCGACTGCTACGACGAGCACCTGCGCGCGGGTGGCAAATCGAGCCCCCAGACCTTCCAGGAGTTCGAAGGCCTGCGCGCCCGCTTCCCCCGCCGCACGCCCTGACAGCACGCCCACCCCCCAACCCCTTCGCCCAGATCTCCGGCCCGCTGAGGGCCGCCTGGAGCTGTCTTGACCACCGCACCCGATTCACTCTCCGCTCAGCACGACCCTCAGCTCATCAAACGTCTCTCCGCGGAGATGCCGATGCCGCCGTCGCAGATGAGCCCGGAGCACCTATTCCTGCGCTGTGCCAGCACCGTCGATCAGCGTCCGCACGCCCTCGGCTGGATTCTGGAGCGCGGCCGCCGCGCTTATCCAGAATGCGCGAAACGCCTCGAGTTCACCGAGCATGTCCGCCTGCTCTGGCACAGGGTGGTGCACCATCCAGGCTATGTGCGCTGGGTCGAGCTGCCGCGCCCAGGCGATAACAACGGCACCGAGAAGGGTTTCGTGCTGACTGGCCTGGGGGCGAGTCGCCTGCAGTATCGCTATCAGGTCGAGTTTGTCGACCCCTGGTACAGGCAGATCATGGCCGACCATGGCGCCGACGTCGCGGCCCAGGTGCGCGCGCTGCTGCTGCAGTGAGACAGGACGCGCTCGAGCGGCAGATCGAGGCCACCGTCCGTGACCTGTTCATGACCGCGGGCTGGAAGCCGGTCAAGACCGACGCCGCCATGGTGATCAGGGGCACCGGCCGGGGTCGGGTGCAGCGTGGACACATCGAGGCGGGCTTCCCCGACTGCATCTACGTGCTCGGCCTGCCCGGGCTGCAGCTGTCTCTCGCGGCCGTGGTCGAGCTGAAGTCCGCCACAGGCACGCTCGAACAAGACCAGATCGACATGCACCAGCACCTCAAGCTCGCCTACCAGATCACCACCGTCGTGATCAGAGAGCCGCAGGAGGCCCTGCATCTGATCGCCGAGGGCCGCCGCCTGAGAACGCTGATCCGGCGCGGTTGAGACCTCCAGCCTCTCCTCCACCGGCCGCTGAGCGTAGCCGGGGTGACCACATATCGAGGTTTCTATGTTCGGAGCCGCCTCCCCCTTTACTCGCTGGGCCTCCCTGCCCGAACTGGCCGTGCTCGACACCGAGACCACCGGATTCACTGGCGAGATCATCGAGCTGGCCCTGGTCGACCGCGAGGGCAAGACCCTGTTCGAGGAGCGCATCCGCCCGCACTGCCGCATCGAGCCGGGTGCGATGGCGGTGCACAAGATCCAGGACGGCCACCTCGTCGGTCTCCCCCACCTCGACCACCACTGGCCCCGCCTCCGCCCGCTGCTGCTCGAGCACACCGTGGTGATCTACAACAAGGCCTTCGACGTCGGCCGACTCCGGCACAGCCTGGATGTCGCGTCGCCGGGCTGGAAGGGCGAAGCCGAGCAGCAGCGTGACTTCCAGGCGTTCTCTGACCGTGCCGAGTGCGCCATGCAGGCTTATGCAAGGGGCGGGCGTTGGATCAAGCTGCAGGACGCCTGCTTTCGGGAAGGCGTGACGGTGAACGATCTCCCCCCGGCCCACGACGCGCTGGGCGACGCACTCCGGACGCTGCGGCTGATCAAAGCAGTAGCAGCGCGGCAGGCGAGCGATGCATAAGCTGGGTTGCACATCCAGTCGAAAGTGGGGTTAGGAGGGGCTGGGCACAGTGCAGTGGTACGGGAGAGAAGAATTTCACGGCCGTTGTCAGCAACCTGTGATAATTAAAAGACCAAACTGCATTTCGTCTACCCTGCAGTCTCGACCCCACCTTGCTCAAGGAGCTCCCCATGCCCTCTTCCACTGCCCCCCTGCTCCTTCTCGCCCTCTCGGGTGCGCTCCTGACCGCCTGTAACTCGCTGTCGGCCACGCCCACCTCCGCTCTCGGCGGCGACCGGCCCGGTCAGACCGCACCGAGATACGACTACGTCGCCACCGTCCCCCTCACTGCTTCAGATACCCCTGAGACCATTCAGGCCGAACTGAAGGGCACAGTCCTGGCCTGGAACACTGCCGGGTGTGCGACCGGCACTGTAGACGGCTGCGTGGCCCTGGTCGGCATGAATACCGCCGCCACCCTCACGGCCCAGTCCCTCGCCCTCCGACCGATGGTGGTCGAGCAGAACAAAGACCAGTTCAGTGCCGGCGGAGAAGTGACGGCCACCATGAGCGGTTCCAGGGCGTTGTGGGCTGGCGGAAGTCTGCTCGCCTGGACCGGCGGCTCTCGGGCACTGTGGGCTGGTGGCACCTACGCCCCGATACCTGAGAACAATGACCTGTGGACGACCATCCACCTGCAGCAGGCGCAGACCCTGGCCCCCAATCTCGGCGCGGGTGTCACGGTCGCCGTGATCGACACCGGCCTGGACCTGGTCCACCCCGCTTTCGCAGGCGCCTTAAGTGATGCGTCCACCTGGAAGGACTACGTCGGAGGCGACGCCGTACCGCAGGACGAGGGCACGCTCGGCACGGGCGGCTTCGGTCACGGCACCAATGTGGCGGGCATCGTCCTGCAGGTCGCGCCGAAAGCGAAGATCATGCCGATCCGGGTGCTGGGGTCGGATGGGTCCGGAGATGTGGTGAACATTGCCAACGCCATCACCTGGGCGGTGAGCAAGGGGGCGAACGTCATCAACCTGAGTCTCGGGGCCAGCCAGGATTCGAAGGTGATCGCGGATGCCGTCTCGGCGGCGGCAGCGAAGAACGTGCTGGTGGTGTCGTCGGCAGGCAACGAGAACCTCGACAAGATCACCTACCCCGCGGCCAATGCAGAGAAGATCAGCGGACTGCTGAGTGTAGGCAGCGTGAATCCCCAAGATGTCAAGTCGAGCTTCTCGAACTACTCGAAGCAGCTGGAACTGGTGGCGCCCGGAGAGAACGTCTACGCGCCGGCCCCCGGGAACCTGATGGCCGCGTGGAGCGGGACCAGCATGGCCGCCCCGATGGCCTCTGGCGCTCTCGCTCTGGCCTTGGGCCAGACGCTCAAGGTCTCGGCCAGCAGTCTGCCTGCGGCCTTGATGAGCTCAGCGGTCAACGTCTACGCCAACGCGCGTAACAGCGCCTACACCAAAGACTCGCAGCTCGGCAGCGGGCGCCTCGACCTCTCGGCGTTCCTCGCCCGGTCGGTCAAGTAACCACTGCAGTAGATCGTAGGAGACAAAAGGAGGATGCCCCTTTAGAGGGGCATCCTCCTTTCATTCAGCGGGGCCGCTACATGGCTGTGGTACAGGTCCAGACCTATTCCATATGTCGCAGCCTGTTTCTGGATTTTCGGAGCCGGTCAGCTCTTAAGGAGATTTAGCCGTTCGCTTCACGGTGAGTGCTGTGCTGAACGTGGTCTAATGCGCTTGCTGCTTGCTCGCTCTCATGCTCGCTTTACGCTAGCGCTCACGCTTGCGCACCTGCTCGCCCTCTCGCCCGCTCCTGGAGAACACCGTCCTATGCCTGCTGAAACGCCCTGCCCGGTCTCCGGGTGCACCCGCCGCCTCGACGTCGACCCAGCGCAGACCCATCAGTTGCTGCTCTGCCCATGCGACCGGCGGGCACGTCTTGGCATCGGTCTGAGCGGCACCGGCCAATGGGTCGCCCGCGAGATGCGCTACAGCCAGGACGAACGTCAAGAGCACAACCTGATCGCCCGGGCCATCGTGCAGGGGCAAGGCATCGGGCAGCGGGGCGGCTTTGCCAAGGCGCCGACTGCCCCGGACGCCAACAGCGCAACCATGGCCGACGCGTACCTGGCCATGGTTGGGGCCGCGCGCGCCACGGTGATGCGGGTACTGCTAGGCCAGATGGACGCGGCGCTTGTGGAGGCCGAGCGCTCGAACGCCGCCGACTCCGCCTACCGCCTGGCAGCTCAGCGGTACGGGGCGAGCGTCAAGAAGACCATGCACAGCGGCCGCTGGCACGACACCAGCGAGTATTGGGTTACGGTCAACGAGGTGAACTTCCGCTTCTCACTCGAAGGCATGTGGTCAGAGGCTGGCGACGTCGTGGTCATTGCCAACGCCACCGAGTTGGAGAACCTCTCGGGCGTGCCGGTCGGCCCCGGTGGGTGGGAGCACCTCGTCCACTTGCTGAACAGGGTGGTGCTCGACAGTGGTTCCGGACCATCCCCGGACATTGAACACCTGATCTGGCGGCCGCGTCGGGATGATAAGGAGAAGTTCGAACTGCGCCCGACGGTCAAGCAGCATTACAGCGGGGCGGTGGTGGCGCTGGAGGCGCTGCGGCGAACCCTACGCCCAGAGTTTCAGGCTCCGGAGGAACGCACCCGGCGAGAAGAGGCCGAAGCCTACGCCCAACAGGCAGAGTGGCAGAACGATCAGCTCAGCCAAACTGAAGCTTTTCGGTTGGTCAACGACCTGAGTGTGGTGGTGGTGACTTCCGCCGCTGAGTTGCTGACCAGTTCCATGACCCCGCGCACGGGCCTTGCCAGGAGTCGAAAAAAGCCCCGCACTTGACTCTCGTACACGGTTGACATACATTTCGCTTATCGTCCACAGTTCTACCCGGACCAGCCCCACAACAGTGTTTACCACGATTGCGGGTAAGACTGCGTCTCACACGCATGCGTGCTCGCGAGCAGCACGCTAGCGAACGCGCTATCACCTCGCACGCAAAGTTGCTGGCATAAGACGTCGGCAACCTCAGCTGCAACTCTGAGCCCCACCCGTCCGCGGCGTGGGATTCTCCGTGCCGCAAGGAGGCCGTCATGGACATAAAGATCAGGCGATTGTCCTGTGACTGACCAGTGCCGCAAACGGCTGGAGCTGACCGGCAAGGACGGCAGCGCACGCTACTTGGCCAGCAGCGACACGTTCGACCTCAGCGCTCTAAGCGACGAGGATCTCGAGCACCTCGACCGCATCACCGACCAGAAGCGCGAGCAGGCCTGAGCTGGACCGGAATGGCAGCGCCGGTGAAAAGACTCCAGGGACGTCGGTCGCAGGGGTGCGGCTGTCGGGAGGTCGATATGAAGGCGTAACCCGCTCCTGCCTTCACATCTCCAGCATCTGCGTCCGGGCGACCGGGGTGAACGCCACCGACCAGACCGGGGCACGCCGCCGACTGAAGTTCAGGGCGGTCTTCTGCTGGCCCGAGCACCGGGCCGGGCATCCGCGGCCACCGTCGCGGGTCGAACGTCAGGGCGGCCAGACGTGACAGGCGGGGAGAGACCCGCACCTTCCGCTCTCGCTCCGGCGAGCGCTGCCCAGGTCGGCACTGGGGAGAGCGGCCCACAGGTAAGGCAGAGGGTCAGTTGGCGTTCGGCGGGATGTACTCACGCTGGTGTCGCAGCGAGTCGAGAAGGGCCTGAAACTCTTGTTCTGATTGAGTAAATGCATCAGACATGGTCTGCAGGATAAATCTCACGCCTTCAAACATTTCCTGATTAAGTGCGTCCTCTTCATCGAACGGCATGATTCGGTTGTTTTCCCTGAACTTTTCGATAGATGCATTCAAATTCAGTGAACCGTGCGCTATCGCTTCGAATTTCCACTCGAAGGTTAGACGCTCTGTCTCTTCAATCGGGGTACGAGACATCTCCGGTTGCCATGCAGGCTCAAGGCGTATCTGTTTGATCAGCCTGGTCACGATGTCCTGCTGGGTTTCTAGTGCCCGGATCTCCTGCTCAAGCTGATTGACAGTCAACATGCCCCACTCTACGTCCGCCCGTTCCCGGGCCGGGCTTCACCTGGAGGTGAACCACCATTGCCATTCAGAACGAAAAACGGAAGCCCGGCCGGCCGGCGAAGTATTCGGAGCAGCTCGTCAAGGACATGCTCAAGATGTTCGAGCGCGGCAACCCCATCACGGTCGTGGCCAGCCGGCACGGCATCGCCGAATCCACGTTCCACAAGTGGATGGCCGACAGCGACGTCGCCGAAGAGGACTCGGCCTTCTTCGGCTTCTCCAGCCGGGTGCGCGAGGCCCAGGCCAAAGCCGAGGACAGGGCGCTCAAGATCATCATGGACGCGGCCGTCGGAGGCCGGAAGGTCACGAAGACCGTGGTCAAGCGCAGCGACCTCGTCACCCGCGAGAGAGACCCCGACTGGGGGCCGGGCAGCGAGAAGCGCCGCGAGGTCATGGAGACCGACCGGGTGCTCGTCAGCGAGGAGACGACCACCACCACCTACCAGACCCTGCCGAACCCAGGCCTCGCTCGCTGGTTTCTGGAACGCCGTAACCGCAAGGACTTCGGCAACAGCCTGGCGCTCACCGGTGCGGGCGGCAAAGGCCCGGTGCGCTACCGCGAGGACCCGCCCCTCGACCTGGCGAACCTGAGTGATGACGACCTCAATGCACTCGAGGCCCTCTACGAGAAGGCAGAGCTCACTCCAGGAAGTCCTCCCGCCGAAGGAGCAGATCCGGGCTGAGCGGGCCCGGCGACACCTCAAGCAATTCATCCTCCAGGGCTGGCACGTGCTCGAGCCGGACACCCCGTTCATGGACAACTGGCACATCGACGTGATCTGCCTGCACCTCGAGGCGGTCACGAAAGGCATCGCCACCGAGGAAGGCATCAAGCGCCTTTTGATTAATGTTCCCCCCGGGCACATGAAGTCGCTGATCATCAACGTCTTCTGGCCCGCCTGGGTCTGGCTCCGGCGGCCCAGCTGGCGGGCGCTGTTCCTGTCTTACGATAGCGCCGTGGGCGTGCGCGACAGCGTGAAGTGCCGCGACCTGATCACCTCCGACTGGTACCAGATGACCTTCCAGCCCAAGTGGGGCCTGAAGCCGGACCAGAACGAGAAGAGCTATTACTTCAATACGGAGCGCGGGTTCCGCCTGTTCCTCACCGTGGGCGGCGCGAACACCGGACACCGTGGCGACGCGATCGTGGTCGACGACCCGATCAACGCGCTCGACGCCAGCAATCCGAAGGCCAGGCAGGCCGTCATCACCTGGTGGGATCAGGCGATGAGTTCGCGCCTCAACAATCAGGCGCACGGCGTGTACCTGATCATCATGCAGCGCCTAAACACCGAGGACCTCGCTGGCCATGTGCTGAAGAGGGACGGTGACGTGCACGCCGACGGCGGCTACGACCACGTCTCTCTGCCGAGCTTGTACGAACCCGCCAAGGCCAAGCATCCGACCAGCATCGGGTGGAAGGACCCGAGGACCGAGCAGGGCGAGCTGCTGTTCCCCAGCCTTTTCCCCCGCAAGGTGCTCGATCAGGCACGGAAACGTCTGGGCAGCGCCGGGTTCTCCGGTCAGCACCAGCAGGACCCGGTGCCGACGGACGGCAACACCTTCAAGCCCTGGTGGTGGCGCTACTGGATTCCCAGCGACCGGCGCGACCTGCTCGAATTCCCGGTGCGTGTGCGCCAGGACGACGAGCTGGTCGAGTGCTTCATCCGGGTGCTGCCCTACACCATGGAGGAGATCCGGAACGACCCGAAGATCTTCTCCCGCAGCGAGCAGTCCTGGGACATGGCGTTCAAGGACAACAAGACCAGCTCGTACGTGGTCGGGCAGGTCTGGGGGTCCATCGGCTCCGACCACTTCCTGCTCGATCAGGTGCGCGACAAGCTCGATCTGCCGGGCAGCATCAAGGCCGTCGAGAACCTGAGCGCCCGCTGGCCGCAGGTGGCCGGCAAGGCGATCGAGGACAAGGCGAACGGCCCGGCCGTGATGCAGATGCTGCGCGGCAAGCTGAGCGGCCTGCTGCCGGTGATGCCCTACGGCAGTAAGGAAGCGCGCGCCTCCGCTGTAGCGCCACTTGTGGAGGCCGGAGACGTGTACCTGCCCCACCCGGGTCTCTACGCTTTTGTGGACCCGCTCCAGACCCGCCTGACGGCCTTCCCCAACAGCGACAAGGACGAGGTGGACACCTTGACCCAGTATCTGCAGCGCACCATCGCGTCCGGCAACGGATACACCCACACCACGGCTGAGGTGGGCGCTTCCCTGACTGTCGGCGACCTTGACCAAGGAGGTGATTACCCTGAACCCGATCCTGATCTATGGCCCTGAAGGCGACATCGTCTCGACCGGTCCTCAAGAACTGCAGGAAGCGGCCGCCACGCCGCTCCTGCCCGGCGGAACCGGCTGGCTGCCCGGCGTGGGCGACGCCGCCACCTACGACTACACCGGCGGCGGTCGGTGGGTAGACACCCAGACGGACGGCGGCCCGGGCGGGCTGTTCACCTCCAGCCGGACACAGGCCAGGCGCCTGTGCAAGGGCCTGTTCTTCCTGCCGAACCCGCTCTTCCAGGGCGCGGTCGAGCTGGTCGTGGCCTTCCTGGGCGGCGACGAGTTCAGCTACGCGGAGCACCCGGACAAGGCCGTGCGGACCTGCGTCGAGCAGTTCTGGTCCGCCAACAACCTCGGTGAGCTCTTCATCAGCCGCTGGCTGCCCGAGTTCCTGCTGACCGGCGAAAGCGCCACGGTGTTCCCGACCGGGGCGGACGATCCGGGCCCGAACCTCCCGGCCCGGGTGGCCCTGCTCGACGTCGATCAGGTGACCGTGGCCAGTGACAGCAGGCGGGGCGCGACCGCGTCCGACATGGCCACCAGCGTCAGCATCAGCGACAACTTCGGCAACATCACCACCTGGAACACCGGGGAGTTCGTCTGGACGGCCAACAACGCCATGTTCAACGACGTGCGCGGCTGGCCGGTGGTGCTCGGCGCGGCACACGCGGCCATCGCCTACATCGCGATGGCGAACGCCCGCCTGAACATCCACGAGGTGCAGCAGCGGGTCATCGCGGTCTACACCGCGGCGCTGAATCCGGCCGGTGTCGGGCGCGACGGGATGCCGGACGCTGGCCAAAGCACCTGGAAGGCGAAGACTGGTGCCTTCCGGCGTCTTCCAGCGCGTGGGGGCGTGATTCCCCTGGTGACCAGCCCCGGCTATAAGGACGACAAGGGCAACGTCTACCAGGGCTACACCGAGAAGCTGGAGTTCCCGCAGCCGGCGAGCGGCGCGTCCGACTCGGCCACCGACGCGAAGACCTTTCTGCGCCTGGTGGGGCTCTGCATGGGCGGCCTGCCGGAACACTGGCTCGGTGAGGGCGGCCACGCCACGCGCACCACCGCCAGTGAGATGAACAAGCCCGCCATGACGCTCGCCAAGAAGCGCCAGGGGGTGGCCCGCAGCTGGCTCGACCGCCTGATCCGCACCGAACTCAAGCGCCGAAACGGCCCGGACAAGCTCTACACCGTCGTGACCTACGTCGGGCAGGGCGCCACTCGCAAGAAGCGCACCCGGAAAGTTCCGGCCGACCTGATCGAGATCGGCTGGAGCTTCCCGATGATCGACGAGAAAGCGCTGGCGGACCTGATCACCCGGGCGGAGCTGGCCTCGGAGAAGAACTGGGCCGCCCCGGAGACGCTCAGCGCCAGCCTCGGCTTCGACGCGGGCGCCGAGGAGGAGAAGCTCGCCGCCCGCGGCCTCGTCTTCGGACAGCCGACCGCCACCGTCACCACCCCATCAGGAGGGTCAGATGCCACAGGAACCCAGACAGACGCCACTGCGTGAGCCCGCCCCCCGGCCGGACGGACAGCCGGGCCAGTCGGAGAGCGGCCCTCGCTCCAAGAAGAAGCCCCGGCAGGAGCAGGGGAGAGGAGACCAGCAGCGGGAGGTGCTCCGTGAATGAACGCAGCCAGCAGATTGTCCAGTCCGTCCACCAGACCCTCGGCCTTCACCAGGTCGCCCTGCACAGCGGGCCTCTGCCGGAAGGCGTGGTGCCCGAGCAGGGCGCTGAGCTGATCGCAGACATGCGCCGTGGGCCGGTGCACTTCGAAGTCCTACACGACTGCGGATCCGCGAGTGAGGCCGAGGAGATCGCGGCCGCCGTCCGCCCCCTCGGCGTATCCGCATGGGTGCGTGAGGCACGGCTGAAGCTGGCCTACATAGCCCGGCCTTCCGCCTCCTGACCCGGCGCCTCGGCGCAGAGGAGATCCAGCATGCCAAAAGAGAAGAAAGCCGGTCCGTTCGACGAGACCGCCCGCCGTGTTCAGGAAGCGGTTGCCAGTGCCCAGGCGGGCATCGACGCCTCCAGCGGCCTGAGCTTCACCGAACTCAAGCGCCGAATCCAGGAAGCGCAGCGCGCAGGACGCACCACCCTCACCGTCCCAGACCATGTCAGCGAGGAGGTCCGGCGCTCACTGAAGGCCGCAGGCCTGCGATTCGAAATCGGCGAATCGGTAGACGGGCAGACGGAGATCCGCGTCTCCACCAGCGGCCCAGTGCGCCTCCAGGAGGGGTGAATCCATGATGAAGAACCGAAGCCCGTGCACGAAGACCACCACCGCCCTGCTGTTGCTCGAGGCGGCCGGGGCGGCCCCCCAGGCGTTCGCCGACCGTGACGAGCGGCTGCTCGAGCCGCCGCCCACCGTCCGCACGCCCGAGCGCGTCGCGGAGAGCGGCGTGCAGCCCAAGCAGGTCAGTGACCAGGTTGCCCTGCACGAGACCGTCACCCTGGCAGCCAAACCCGTCCTGACCGAAGCCACCGTGGACGGCCGGGCGGTCACGCAGGTCAAGGCCGACGTCGCTTACTGCGACATCATCAACCGAAACGGCCGCTACTACCCGCGCAGCTGCTACGAAGCGGCGAACGCGGCCGCCCAGGCCGATATGGCCGACGGCGGACTATGGGGCCTGATGGACCATCCCGACTGGTGGGAGCCGATGAAAGGCTCGCTCGGCCGCATCGCGGTGCGGTACGACAGCCTCGCCATCGAGGACCGGCAGATGGAGTATCCGCCCGGCTCGGGCGTCCAGAAGACCATGGGCGTCGTGGTGGCGACCGGCGTGATCGTCGAGACCGCCGTCGGAATCGATGCCAAGGGGTTGCTGCAGGGCGGCATCCGTGTCGGTATCAGCACCAATGGGTTCGGTTCGGTGCAGTGGGTGCAGGCCTCCGAACTCGACCCGAACTTCTACGACCCCGAGGCCCTCATCCCGGTCACGCAGGACGACTTCAGGTACCTGTCGATCGATCTGGTGTCCGACCCGTCCAACGTCGCCGGGCGCGCGACCACCGAGGCTCACCGGCCACCGGTGCACGCGCACGTCCGCCCTGCCGCGCAGACTCCGCCGCCCACGGTCACGCCGCCCTCTCACACCCCGAAGGAGGGGACCATGCACGAGTACCTGAAGACCCTGATGGCGAAGTTCCCCGGAAAGACGCTCGAGCAGATCAAGACCGAGCAGTCGGCCGAGTATCTGGCCGTCTGCGAGAAGATCGCGCTCGAGAGCGTGCCGGCAGTGGCCGCCGTGCCTGCTGCCGTCGTGCCGCCCGCTGTGGTCGGCACCCCTGCCAACCCGCCCGCCCAGGAGAGCGCCGGGGCCACCCGCAACACTTCGCTGGAAACGGCGTTCCTGACGCAGCAGGGACAGATCACCACGCTCGAGCGGACGCTGCTTCACAACAACCGCGAGCGCATGGCCGAGCGTGCCCTGCTCGCGGCGAACCTGCCGCAGATCCCGCTCGTCGGCGAGGGCGAGTCGGCCATCGACCTCAGCCGCAGCTTCGCCAATGACGTGATGGAGGGCGCCCGCAACGCCGAGACCGACGAGGCCGCTCAGGCGTTCATCAGCCGCAAGATCCTCGAACAGTCGGCCCTGACCGCCCACCTCCGGAAGCAGCCCGCGGCGGCGACCCCTGGCCCGTTCGACTACCTGAACCGCGAGGGCGCGGGTGGTGTTACTGTCCCGGCCGGGCAGACCAGCAGCAGCGATCAGCAGGGCACGCAGGACGCCGGCTACGACCCCCTGCGCTTGGCTGCGGCCGAGTGGGGCTTCTAAGGTCCTGCCTCTTCCCTGACCTTCCGCCCTCGTCCCTGAAGCCCTCTCACTGGAGGAAACCACCATGATGAACCTGAAGTACAAGAGTGAAAACGGCCAGGGCGTGGTCCTGGCCGTCGTCGTCGCGGGCGCCAAGAGCGGCAAGCCCCTCGCCCTGGGCAGTGCCGGCCTGTTCGGCGTGGCCGTGACCGACACGGCGACGGCCGCGCTGCGGGCCGTGAACCGCGCGGCCGCCGGCCTGAAAGACGGCGAGGCCAGCATCAGCTTCCCAGGTGTCGGGCAGGTGCTCGACCTCGGCGCGATTCCGAACGGCGTCAACAACTTCGACAAGCTCTACCAGGACGCCACCACCGGAGCCCTGACGGCCACGTCGGCCGGCAACCTCTGGATCGGCTGGAGGATCAACAGCTTCGTCGGCATCCGCAACAACGCCTGAGCGTAGTCCAAGAAGACCACCTGAAGCGGCCCGGACCTGAGCGTCCGGGCCGCTCCGTTGTCCCTCCGCCCTCTCCCTGCCCAGGAGGCACTCCATGTCCAGAGCAATGATTGAAAACCTGCGCGTCACCATGCGCGGCGCAGTCCAGAGTGGTGCCGTTCGCCGTGCCTACGAGAGTGCCGGCGTCCGCCCGAACACCGGCGACCCCGAGAGTCAGAGCGACCAGCTCGTCTCCACCTTCGTCGGCATGTCGCTGATCAAGCGCTTCTACGAGGGCTACTACGGCAAGCGCTTCACCGACCAGATGGAAGAAGGCCGCAAGCTGCGCGTCAGCGACCCGAAGCTGCACGCCGCGACGATCAAGCGCCTCGAAGCCCTGGTCATCGACCTGAGCCAGATGCGCGGCAAGATCCGTGTGGTCGAGGCGATCACCACCAGCGACCTGATCTACGGCCTGGCCACCACCCGCGACATCGTGCGCCGAGACAACCTGCCCGCCTTCAGGTCCGACCTGTTCGACCTGGCGAAGCTGCGCACCGTCGAGAACTTCAACCCGGTCGCGGCGCGCGGCAGCGTGAACCTGCTCGACCGCTTCCTGCCCCGCACCCCGGAAGGCACCAACGTGCGCTACACCGGCTGGATCGGCACCGGCGAGTACTACAGCGCTTCGAAATTCGAAGTCGGCGTCAGCATCACCTGGGAAGCGATCATGAACGACACCCTGGGTGAGTACCAGGACGCGATGTACGAACTCGGCCAGGCGGCCGCCCGCACCCGCGCGTGGGTGTTGCTCGACGCCGTGCGCACCCAGGCCTTCCGCCTGCCGCTGCCGAACGCCGCGCTCGGGCCGAACATCGGCAACATCGATGCGGCACGCAACTACCTCGCCAACCAGACGGTCAACGGCAGGCCGGTCAGCCGCGGCATCAGCGACATCTACCTGCCGAACAACTGGACCGGCACCGCGAACGCGGCCCTGACCAGCCAGGGGCTGACCTACGGCGGGTACGTCAACACCACCACGCCCGGGATGTCCACCAGCAACCCCGTGTACGGCATCGCGCTCCCGCACGCCGAGACGATCATCACTGAGGCGGGCGTGGACGCCTACGCCGGGCAGAGCGTCAACGACTGGATCGCCGCCGACCGAACCACCCAGCCGCTCGAGCTGTCTCGACTGCGCGGCTTCGAGGCCGGCCCCAAAACCCTCACCCGCGTGAGCGAAACCGCCGAGTTCGACAGCGGCGACTTCGGCCAGATGGTCTTCGAGATGAAAATCCTCGACGCGATCGGCGCGGCCGTCAAGGACAAGACCGGCATCATCCTCGTCGCCGGCGCCTGAGCCCGCGACTCGACTGAGCACCACCTCTGGCCTGCCGGCAGATCCTGACCTGCAGGCCAGTTCTGAACAAGGAGTACCCGATGACCCAGAAACAGACCGCTCTTCCAGCGAACCTCGTCGTGACCCAGCTGCTCTGGACCGGCACCGGCTTCCTGCAGGAGGGAACCAGTTACCCGGTCGACGAGGCCAACGAGACAGCCGTCGCCTTGGCCTTCGACCTGATCGGGAAGGGCTTCCTGGCGAGCCGCGAGGACGTCGCCCGGCAGCAGAACCCCGAGGCGGCCGAGGCGGCTGGACAGGCCGCGAGGCTGGCCCTGCGCGTCAAGACACTCGAGGACGACAAGGCGACCCTGCAAGTTCAGCAGACCGGCCTGCAGGAGCTGCTGAGCACGGCCCGCTCGAACCTCGAGACGATCACGGGGCAGAAGACCGAGCTGCAGACGACCCTTGGGCATGCGCAGGAAGCCCTGCAGCGTCTTCAGGGTCAGAAGACCGCGCTCGAGAGCCAGGCGAGCGGCCTGCAGGCCGAGCTGGAGCAGGCCAAGTCGGAGGCCGAGACCCTGCGGACCCAGGTCGAGAGTCTGACGGCCGCACAGGGCCAGGCTCCCGTATTTTCCGAGGCGGACGTCAAGGACCTGGCCGAGTACCGGGCGCACGCGGGCGAGCTGCTGCCCGCCAACTTCCCGGCCCGCGCCAAGCTGCTCGCTGCCGGCTACTACCGCGTCGACCAGCTGCTCGAGGTGGACCGCGCCTCCCTGATCGCCATCGACGGGATCGCCGAGAAGAGCGCGGACGCCATCCTGGCTGCCGTGGCGCAGTGGCGCACCGAGCACCCCGAGGCCGGGCAGGCCGAGGGCGGAACCCCTGCTGAGCCCGTGCTGGACCCGGCGCAGCCCAGCGCTCAGGGGTAAGCCGTGGCGGTCAAGGTTCAGGACCGTCTGGCCGCCGAGCTGAACGTCACCGCCGAGGACCTGGGCCTGGACGACGGCGCCTTCTCCGACCGGGTGAAGATCTGGGGCCAGCTGGCGGCCACCGGACCGGATCAGGACGCCGAGCGGGTGTATCAGCGGGTCAAGGCGCACCTGCTGCGCAACTGGATCACGTCCCTGACCCGGGACGCCGATAAGTTCAGGTCGGAGGGGGAGATCACGGTCGAGACGAACATCCTCGGCCGGATCGCGCTCCTGCAGCAGGACCTGAAGCTGGCCATGCTCGGCAGCGGCACCGGCTTCGTGCTTCCCGGTACGGCCAATCCGGCGCCGGAGTTCGAAGCGTGGGGTGTCGACGGCGGGTGGCAATGAGTCGTCTGGACCGGTACCGGGCGCAGGCGCAGCGGCAGCTGACGAAGTACGCGGACGTGCTGTACCGCCACGAGGCCACCTGGAGCGACGGGACGAGCGCGCGCTTCAGCGTCCAGGACCCGAACAAGGTGGACGGCGCGCTCAACCGCTCGCTCCGGTCCAGGCCTGACGCGCCGGACGTCCGGGTGCTCCGGCTTCCGTTCGACGGCCCCAGGCCCGCCCTGGCCGCCTCCATCCCCTGGGAAGACGGCGTGCTCTTCATCGAGCACTACGCCCAGACGGGTGACTTCACTGAGACCGCGGCCGGTGTGTGCCGCCTGGTGGTTCCGGCCAGGATCGCCAGTTACCCGCTGACCTTCCAGACGGCCGGCCCGCTCGCCGCCCAGCCCGGCACCGGCAACATGCTGCCGACCGCCGGCCCGCCCATCAGCGTCGTGGCCCGCCTCGAGGCGACCACCGACCCGAAGGTGCTTGACCTCGTCGGAGCCGACCCGGTCAGTGCTGTGCTGTTCGGCCGCTGGGGCGCCCCAGGCCAGCCTTTGCACCGGACCGCGGGCATCCACTGGGGCAGCACCAGTCCGCTCACTCTGCAGGGCGTGACGGGCGTCCTGACGGTCAAGACGGCCTTTCCGGACGATGACCCGGTGCAGACCGCGATTCACGGCGAGCCGTTCCTCGCCACCTGGAGAACCCCATGAGCAAGCTGGCTCCATTCGGAGCACATCCGGCTCGATTCGAACGGCGTGAGGCCGACCCTCTGGCGTCAGTTACCATTCACGGCTTCACTCTTGACCTCCCTCCCAACGGGCCGATTCGCGCCAGGGTCGATGTGGAGAACCGCGAAGGCGTTCGCCGCGAGGTTGAGATCACCGCCCCCCTAGGAGGGAACAGCAGATGACGAAGATCGCAGAAGCACTCAAGCGGGTCCTCACTCGGCAAGATCCTGATCAGGAAGAGCCAGTGATTGTCGAGATCGATCGCAGCAATGGGGCTGACGTCTTCACCATCGTCTACGACCCCGACCAGGTGGACGAGCAGGCACTGGAGGGCTACAAGCTCCGCGCGGCCATTTCCAGCAGCCTGGAGGGCTTCGGCCGCTACCACCGCACGGTCCAGAACCACATCGGCGCCTATGATGCCGATCAGCTGCAGTTCGACCAGGCGCTGGAACGGGCCAGTACGGAGCTCGAGGAACTGGTGCACCTCGCGCCCCGTCCCACACCCACCCCGGCGCAGGCGAAGGCACTCGTAAAGGGCTGGCTCAGCGACGAGAAGACCCGCGCGGCCCTCGCCACCCTGTTCGAGACGGGAGGTGATGACGGTGGGGAGCGTGACGGTGACACTGAGCCCGCAGTTTCTGGAGAGCAGAACGAAGACGGCGCTCAAAGCGGCAGTCGGCGAACTCGACGCGGCAGTTCGTAAGCAGTTCACCGACCCCAAATGGGGCTGGCCGGGCACCACGGTCCGCCGCGACGGTTCCGTGGCCGGCAGTGTCCGCGACATCGTCGATACCGGCGAACTGCTCAGGTCGCAGCAGCCCCCAGTGCTGGTGAGCAACGGCCACTGGCGCATCGTCTGGACGGCCGACTACGCGGCCGCCGTCTTCCTCGGCGCGGTGTTCAAGACTGGTGGCAGCCTCCCGGCCCGCAACGTCGCCTACGGCGCGTTCCAGACCTTCAACCTCGCCGAGAGCTTCGCCAAACACTGGCGGAACAGTTGAGCGCCCTGGAAGTCCGCACGCGGGTCGAGGCGGCGCTGCTGGCTGCTGGCGTGCCGCTCGGCACCTACACCCTGCCAGGCGGTCAGCCTACGCCTGCGATCTCTGTTGGCGACCCGCCTCAGGGCACCACGGCCACCGGGCTGGAAGTGCTGATCAGTCGCAATCCCCAGCAGCGAGCCCCCGATGCTTTCCAGTTCGTCGGCTACATCGAGGCCTACCCGATCCGGCTGGTCAACCGAGACCACGTCGACCTGGAGGCGGCCACCAACGCCATCGCCCAGGAATTCTGGCCCTTCGACGAGGACCCTGTCCTCCTTCCCGAGAGTCCGCAGACCTACGAGCAGGTCACGTTCTCGGTCACGCTGTAAAGGAGCACCACCATGTCTATCCCCGACTTTCGATTCGGCAAGGGCTCGGTCACCAAAGTCACTCCGGCCGACCCCACGACCGGTGCGCGCGTCACCACGGCCAATGCCAGCAAAGTGCTGTGCCTGACCAACAAGGTCACGGTCGGCGTGAGCAACGGCACCACCACCATCGAGAACTTCTGCACCGGCGGCACCGACGTCGAAGTGCCGGACGGCAGCCAGACCGGCAAGGTCGAGTTCGGCGACACCCAGTGGACCGAGAACGACCCGGCCCTGGCGCTGATGGAGACCGCCGCCCGCAACGAGGCAGGCACCACTTACGGCGGCTACGTCTGGCTGGACATCTACCCGCTCGGCACCACCAGCGGCAAGCTGATGTACAGCGTGCAGGTGTTCGTCAAGGAATGGACTCTGGATGTGCCGAGCAAGGGCGTCATCACCGTGGCGCACACCGTGACGGCCCAGGCTATCCCGGTCAAGGGTGTAGCGGTCTGACCTGATGGTCTGGCGTGACATCTGGGACGGCACGCCGAACCTGGTGATCGTGGCTGAGGAGGACGCACAGGAGGGCGTGATCTACGACGCCCTCCTGTTCCTCGGTCTTGAAGACCCAGCAGAGGAGCTGATCGTCAGCGACCGGCAGGGCAAGCGCTACCGCCTGATCCTGCCGAACGACCTCAAGGACCCCACCGCAACAATGCTGAATGGGATCGATCTCGACGTGGAGCTGATCTGAAATGAAGAAAATGGTGTTTGCCACCAAGCAGATGCAGGACCGACCCGTGGTCCTGGGCGACCAGACGTTCTACAGCCGACTGCTGACCGGAGCGGAAGAGCTGCTGGTCGCGGAGCACGATGCGCTCGTGGCGCTGACCCCGAAGCGCAGCGAGGCGTTAACGCTGACCATGCAAATGCTCCTGAGCATCCTGCAGCCTCGCGCTCGTGATCACGTCAAGCTGGACGAGGAGTGGGGCCGCCAGCACCTCGGGATGAGCACCACCGCCCGGGTCATCACCTACCTTCGGGTGGGCAACACGCTCAAGCCAGGGGAAACCCTGAGTCTCGAACTGCTGCCGGAAGAGATTGAGATCGACGGCCGGCGCTTCATTCCCCGCCCGTTGGGTTTTGGTGAGCAGATCGATTCAGCGGTGGCGCTGGAGGCGGTGCAGAAGGAACCCAGCGACACGGTCGAAGAACCGGAAGAGCTGCTCAATCTCTCCACCTACAGTGAGGCACGCGAACAGGTGCGGACCAATATCGCCGCCTCGCGCCTGACCATCCAGACCGGGGCCGACCAGCTCGCTGTCTGGCTCAACGCCCGCCTGCCTGAAGGGGACGAACAGGGGCCGGTCAGCGGAGACTGGCTCTTCAACCTGCTGAACATGGACGAGATCGGGCAGATCAGCACCTACCTCAGCCAGGGCGCGCTGCCTGAAGAGGAGGCCGACCCAAACGCCGAAGACGTCGAGGCCGTCGCCAGCTAGCCGAGACGCCCATCGACTGGTGGGAGATCATGGCCCTGGTGATGGAGCACTACGGCGGGTACGACTGGGACCGATGCCAGCAGGAAAGCAGCCTGGTGCTGAGTGCGCTGTACCTGCGCATCCCGGACATCCACTTCAAGTCCGTCTGGGGCGCGGCGCAGATGATGGCGTTCTATGGCAACAGCATGGGTGGCAAGGGCACTGGTGGGAAGAAGCTCGACGACAGCAAGACTTTCAAGTGGCGGGAGTTCATGCCCGACTGGGCGGTGCCTGCTCGCCTGCGCGAGGAACTCCAGGAACACCTGCTGCTGGCGCCGCACAACTGCCTGGCGTTCAGCGAGGCGCTCGAGCAGGGGGACCTGGCGAACGCCTCGTGGGTGCTGCAGGTCGTGACCGCCGTGGACAGCACCGAGCGCATCCACGAGGTGGCCGACCGCTACCGCGAGATGATGGGCCGGGAGGCGGGCGAACTCGAATTCGAGGGATAAGCCCCGCCTCCGCGAGCAGGCCCGCTGGTGAGCGTCCACCGGCCAGGCTGTCAATCTCTTTTTGTTCAATCCTAAATAAAGAAGCTCACCGCCCCTTCGGGCGGTTTTTCGTGCCTGGGAGGTGCGTATGGCCACACAAATCGCAAATTCTCGGTTGATTCAACAGTCGCGAATCGAACTTAAGATTTGGATGTTACGGGTTATGCTTGTCAAAATGGAAGACCCTCAAATTTACCTGAAGCACCTTATGGAAAGCCTTGCTCGTGGCGGTGCAGATGGTGAAGAACAAGGCGAGTACGCTACCTCAATGCGTCAGGTTGCAATAGAATTACAGAGTGTTAGAGAAAGTTTCGACGAAATTATTCCAATAAAATTGGAGTTCGCAAGATTGATAATATTCTCCTACAGAAAGTCAAAAGATTGGGATGCAAAGGTTGCGCGGCAGATTTGGTCTTCTTGGTTGGAAGATGCCCCAGAAGTCGAAGGAAGCCGGACTCTCAGGAAGTTGGGCAGTTTGATGCGTAGTGCAAGAGCAGCCCAGGTTGTGGCTAATTCAGATGACACAAATCTTATCTTTCAACAAACTCTAGAAATACATAGAGCTTTCAACGAATTTATCAATTCCCTCCTTCCCTTTCTTATCAATGCCTTACAGGTAGCCTCAGGCGTAAAACCAAGTAAGAAGACATTTGCAATTCCCTATACGAAAAAGCTAAGGCTGTTTCACGAAGCGGCTAAGCCGTTTTCGTCTGAACCTAGTATGGATCTATTTCGAAGAATACTCAGAACGCCTTTCAGAAACGCTATTGCGCACTCTGATGTGGAACTAAGAAGAGATCTAAATATCGTTAGATTTAGAGATTCATCGACAGGTGTTGAGACAGATATGGATATTTTTGAATACGTAGGCCTAGCCTCTCTTTATACTCACCTTATTCAGGCATATTTAGGAGCATTAACAATACTTATGACATATGAGTCAAAAAATCAAGAGGAAATAAAATATATTCCTAAAGATTTTAAAATTCTACTTTATGGATTAAATTTTTTTAATTAGGTCAATTCAATGTTGAGTTTAGATAATTGTTGAATTGTTCAAAATATATCTGACTGTCAAAGAGACTCCAAACCGAACAATTTGTGCTTCAATATACGTATGCCATACATCACCCTCAGTGATCAGATCAAAAAGCTTCATAACCCGCAGCGCAGTGATACCTTCGTCAAGCGTCTGTAAGACGCCATTCGTGAAGGCGATGTTGATGCAGCCTCTACCCCCGGACGCTTTGAACTGCCCAAGAAATTCACTAAACACGGCAGCACTGAAACGTACGCCCGCACGACCAAAAACCTGATCATTGACGGCACGCCGGAGTTTGAGGCGTGGTTTGCGAAGGTCAATAAAGAGCTGAGCTCAACGCGAGCCAATGGCAGGATCAAGGTCACGGCGGAAGCCGTCGAAGCCGGTTTAGTGGACTTCAAGGTACTGGCGGCTGAGACGAGAAGAAAGATAGACATGAGCTTCGAGAAAGGGCGGAAGCTAGGGAGCGGACGGGCCGCTATCACCAAGGGAACGGGCAGGCCGAAGAAGACCGCCAAGAAGTAAGGCAAGCCGTAAGCACCGCCCCCAGTCCTAAAACCGAAGGCGGTGCTGTTAAAGGAAGAGCCAGAGGTAGCAGCCCTATCAGCAGTTCAGCGGTGGTGAACTGAACCATGACCGACGATAAGCAGGACAAAGGCAGATCGAGCCATGCTGGGTACGAGCCAGGACCCGTGCCCAACGAGCCCACGCCAGACGCGCCGCAGGGTAAAGACGCTTCCCCCGGAAAGGGAACCGCTGCCGCTGGTACGCCGGATAAAGCGACGGCAGGCGGGGGACAGCACGGTCGCCCAGCAGACGATCAAGACGATGGTCACAGCTAAGTCAAAAAGAATAGGAGAATGCCCCCGGCAGAGATGCGGGGGCATTTACGTTGATGGCTAATGTTATCCCAGTATTTGTGCGCAAAGTTTCAACGCTAGGATAGAGTGAGTCCAGTAGAAGGTGATATCGGCCGCACTGCCTCGACTGAGTATAGGAGGATTTAATGCTAACTAGCTTTGAAATACGTAAATTTCGTAAGTTTGATCATCTGGTGATAGATAGACTTGGTAAAGTAAATCTTATTGTAGGTAAAAATAACTCTGGCAAAACATCTTTGATGGAAGCAATACAAATATATTCAGAAGGCGCCAGTCTGTCTTCTCTACGTGGGCTTATGCTAAAGAAAGATGAAATAAATGTTGTAGAGAACGAGGATGACAATTTAAGTTATTCTTTTCTTAATATCTTTTCAATATTTAAAGATCGAATATTTTCAACAGACTATGCAGAGTCCATACAAATGGGACCACTAAATAATAGTGAAAAAATTTATATTAGGCTAGCTATTTTTAAGAAAAAAGAAGCCGACAACGATGAATTAAATTTGGAACCTGTTGATGGCGTTCCTGTAGGCGAAGATCCGAGTGAACATACTGTTGGTATTCAAATAAGAAAAGGAATTTTTGAAGAACTCTATTTAATTGAGGATTTTTTTTATACTGGCTTTAATACTAAGAATCAGCCGTCGAAGCGCAGGATAAAACAAGCATCCCCTAACAATATATTTGTATCCACATCAATTATTGATCAGAGCGAAATATCTAAACAATGGGATCTAGTTTCTCTAAGAGATTCGGAGCAAAGAGTTATAGATTTACTGCAATGTATTGCTCCAATTGAAAGAGTAAGCTTTGTTAACAGGCCTATAATAGGAATGAACGGAAAAATAAACTCAGGCAGAATTGTGATGGTGCGACTTGCTGGTGAGTCTACACCCGTTCCTTTAAAGAGTTTAGGTGATGGAGTAGTAAGAGTTTTTCAAATTGCACTTGCCATTGAGAGTGCGAGAGAAAGACTTGAAGCGAGAAAAGATACCTCTATAAGTTTATTTGAAGACTATAGACAATCATATAATGACGAAACGCTTGTTTTTATTGACGAACTTGAGAATGGAATTCATTATACAGCTTTAGAAAGCGTTTGGACCTTTATATTTCAGCTTGCGGAAAGGGAAAACATACAAATTTTTGCTACATCTCACTCATGGGATTGTATCGAATCGTTTCAAAAAATAGCTTCAAGAAGTTATAGCTCAGAAGGAGTTCTGATAAAGCTTGTGGATAATGTAAATTCGGTTAGGGCGGTTACGTTTAGCGAATCGGAGCTACAAATTGCAGCAAGAAATCAGATAGAGGTGCGTTGATGGGGTCATTTTTGCTTGTCGAAGGGAAAGAGGACCAGCACGTTATGTACGCTATATGTCAAGCAAAAAATATACCCCAAGAGTTTTCTATAAAAGAGCTGGGTGGCGTAGACAATCTACTTGATTCAATTCCTGTATACGTGAAGAGTAACGAAAGAATAGCTATTGTAATAGACGCTGACCTTGATGTCTCGGCACGTTGGCAACAGTTGCGATCTAAGTTAATCAGTTTAGGTTTCTCATTACCTTTGGAGCCCCAAATTAACGGCTACATGGGAGAAAATAGCTTTGGTCAGACAGTTGGAGTATGGGTCATGCCGAACAATAAGCTTCCTGGTATGATGGAGGATTTTTTAACGTATTTGGTTCCCGATGATGATACTTTGATGGAACACGTCAACACGTTTATTTCCTCTTTGCCAGAAGATTCGCATAGATTTAAAGATGTTCACTTAGCAAAAGCTAGAATATATGCATATTTATCAGTAAAAGACGAGCCAGGAAAACCACTAGGCCAAAGTATTACGAAAAGAAATCTAGATCCAAATACAGAAGCTTGTAATATATTTACAAAATGGATTATTGAGACATTAATTGCTAAGGCTTAGATGAATGTGAAGCGCGAAAATATTTTTTTGAAGGCCCCAGTACATCTGACTGGGGCTTTGCATTGGGAGGCGGGGAATGGGAAGAAAACAATCTCGGCACCGGCCGGCTCAGTTGCGCCTGTCCGGGTAAGCGCTGACCGTCACCATTACCTCGCCGCTCTCGATCAGCTGGAAGGCCAGGCACACCTCGTCAGATTTCCCAGCCTGATCGATAGGTACGGTCTCGCAACCGCACGCCTAACTCGGTGCTCACCTGAAGTGTCTTCTCAAGCCGTGCGATAAGGCGTTCAGACCAACCAGACTCCGAATAGTCCCGGCTGGTTGCGTACACGTGGTAGGGATTGATGACGCACTTGAAATCCAGCATCAATGATGTAGCAAACGGCATATGAGCCGTGTAGCTATGTGGTAGGCCACCGGCCACAAGGAAGGTCACTACTTGGTCGAACCACGGGCTGGTAAGTCCTCGCGCCTCGTCTGTCGAACCCGTGATCTCAACGAGGTTCTTTGCAGCCCCCCCGACACTCCAGTTGTAAATGGGAACGGCCAGCACAACTCCATCCGCTCCTCGAATTGCTTCATTCAGGTATGCCAAGCGCTCCGCTTGGTAGGCACGGTCATTGTCGAAGCTGGGGAGCGGAAATTCACGCAGATCAATGAACGTGGTGACGTGGCCCTGGTCACTCAACCGACGCTGTGCTTCTTTAGCGAGCAGACGGCTGCGACTGTTCGGGTCAAGGCTGCACGAGAGAATCGTGAACTGCTGTGTCATGAGATCACTTCCTTTTGCGCCGCATGAAGTGGGCATTTAAACAGGAATTGATCCTAACCAAAAAGCTCCGACGCTCAGGCCGGGGCTTTTGCTCTCAGGTCGTCAGGATGAGTCGTTTCATCCTTCATGGTGGCACACGGTCAGGGAAAGGGGCGATAAAAGTAAATTATCCTTCAATCTCACTCTCTCAACATTGGGCGCATGTTGCAAATCTGTCAGGTACAATGTGCGAACTTTGGGGGAAAGGGGGATGACGAGTGCTCAAACACCACAGCCACAGTCCATCGATAACCTCATTGCCGCTATCGCTTCCGGCAGGCAAAGTGCTACGGTCGCTGATCGGCAAAGGATCGTCACACACGTTGGCTCTGCCCCCTTCAAGCCAGGTCTAGGCGACGTCGATTCCAGCCTCCAGGGTGCTCCGCACAACATGTCTTCTAGGGCAAGTGCGATCATCGCCCACTGGGCCAAACGCGTTCACGTGGATCAGGAATGGGACGCGGGGACTACGCCAGCCCAGTACCACCAGGACCTCCAGTTCTCTGTACATCAGGCCAATGGGATCTATGGCGTCTATTACAGTTACGGTTCACCAACAGTCCTGATCGCAACCGATAATCACTTACCGGCAAGCCATCAAGGAATTTCACCAAAGCCGCGCGTTGTGGTGATCTATAGCGCTTCTCTAGGCTGCATTCTCACTGGATATCAGGCCCGCGCCCGAAGGATTCCAAATATAGGAGGTAACGGAATATGGCTTCCATAATGGCTGAAAGAGCAGAGCACTTAAGAATTAATCACTTGTTCAAAGTGATCCGCTTCGACATGTCAGCCCTTCGCAAAGCTGCAGGGGAGATGGGCACGTGGAGTCAGGACACCTTGGAATCCTGGGCGGCTGAGCTCCCCAAACTGCTCGATAGGGTGGACGAACTGCACGATCTCCATGACAGCGGGGAAATGGACGCTGAGCAAGCCAAGCTTTACGAGCTTCTGCTCCCATCTCTGGTGTCCTATTCGCAACAGCTTGAAAAATGTATAGAGAGCGCTTCTTGGTCTTATCAAAGCCTTGCGCTCGAATTAAAATCACTTGCTATTCAGATCGGTAAAGAGACGGCAGCAGCGGCGATTCATGTCGTACTTCGCAAACTGCCTGACTCTTACAAGGTCGAGGTGATTCGTTCGAAGCTCAAAGCCAGCCCTCGAACAGTAGTGCCGAGCATGCTTAGAATGCTCCACAAATAAGGCATCAAGAAAACGAACAGCCCCAGCAGCGATGCCTGGGGCTTTTTCATTGGAGGTGGAGGATGCAAGAGGTTCTGAAGTTCGACAGAGGAAGGCCGAGATGCAGAGGGCCTGCTCCAAAATTAAAAGCCCAGGAGAAGACGTCGAATCCTGGCTGGAATCTCGAACGCGAATCTCCCGTCGGCTTCGAGTTCAACATGCAAGATTTCGACGCCGAGGAGTTTGCCGCTTCTGGAGTAGTCGGCTGCAAAGCCATCCCCAAGGTCCTCGGTTTTAGAAGTTGTGCCGCTGGCGAGGCTGATGTAAGCGGCTCTGGCTTCGGCGTCGAAACGAATGACCATCAGGCGTCGGACTTGGGCTTAGGCACGGCGATGAGTTCGAGGCCGAGTTCGTCGAGGAGCTTCTGCCAGTTCTCAGGAATTTTGCCAGCGCGTCCAGAGAGGAGACGTGCTATGTCAGGCTGCTTCAAACCAATTTGCTGAGCCGCTTCAGCCTGTGTGAGGTTGCGTGCTTTAAGCGTTTGGCGCACGGCCTCACGTACCTTTTCGTTCATTCCTGTCATCGTATCACCCACAGAAATTATGGCATAGATTGACATATATAGCAATATCTGCCATAATTAGGACAGCAAAAAAGCCCGCCAGAACTTAGCGGGAACGGTAGGGCGTTTTTGCAACCTCTGGAGGTATGTATGACAGTGTACGCCGAACCCGTAGCACAGACGTATCAGCCCCCTCTGCTCACCAAGACCTTCGACATTCTGGTCTGGATCGAGATGGACCGCGTGCGGATGGGTAGCCGCCGCTACACCGTGACCATGACCGGCGAGCAGAACGCTCAGCCCACCGACTTGGCCTACGAGATCGACGGCCAGCCCACCACGATGCAGGCAGTGGCGGAGATCATCGCTGACTCCAAGCGCAGCCAGGGCAGCATCGATAAGGCCGCGTGATGCGGGTGAAGGTGCTTGCCTGCGAGGGGGTGGTGAGGTGCGTGGCGTGTGGTCGTGATCGGGCGGACTGCACCACCACTCGGGAGTTCATCTCCCCCACCTGCGGCCCGTGCGCAGATCAGCGCGAGATGGCCATCGCGATTTCCGACGACCTGTACGACCGTCTGAGGATCGCCATGACCGGCTGGCTCGACTTCTGGACCGCCTTCATGCCCGTAGAGGAAGTGGCGGGCAGCGACTTCGAGATGGCAGAACAGATCATTGCTGATATGGCGGACGAGTTGTTGCCGGGGAGCGCAGCGTGATTGGCGACGTGGCGTTCACCCTTCCGCTCGGCACCCTGATCACCGAGCGGGAGGCCCGGCAGATGGACCGCGTCACCATGGGCGTGCTCTTCCGGCACGAGACCGTCAAGGTGTCCGGTGGCATCCTGATGCTGTTCAACGATCCGACCGTGCAGCGCTGGGGGATGCGGCGCATCACGGAACTCCGCACCATCCACCCTCGGGGCGGGTGCAGCTCCTGCGGCTGGCGTGGGGACGGCCTGAGGAGCCGGGAGAGCGAGGTGCTGTGCCCCGCCTGCTACCGACAGTGCGAGGACGAGCTTCAGGCCAGCAACGAGCTGGAGGCCGGGGTGCGGCGACTCATCCGGCGACATGCCCGGCGCTGGCAGGGCGGACGATCACTTTCGGAACTGATCGGGAACGATGGCAACTGGCTGATTGACCTCGTCGGTGAGATCTCGGTCGAGCTGATCGAGGCCGAACTCTACGCCGAGGACGCGCTGTGAGAGGGCGGCGAGGGGGAGACCGGGTACGGTCCACCCACCGCCGCCGCGCTGAGAAAGTCGGCGCGGTCGGCTCCTTCGACAAGTGGGACGTGCTCATTCGGCTCGGGAAGCAGAAGAATCTCTGCCACTACTGCCAGTGCAGGATCGAGGTTCACGGGCCAGAGAAGTACCAGATCGATCACTTCATTCCGCTCAGCCGAGGAGGCAGCAACCATGCAAACAACATCGTTCTCGCCTGCTCCGGCTGCAACCTCGGCAAGGGCAGCAAGATGCCTTGGGAATACCGACCCGCTATGTTTGCAGAGGGGTGCGGGCGTGACGTTTAAGACGTGCAGAATTTGCAAAGCTGAGCTGCCTTTGGCCGATTTTCACCGAGATAAGGCAAAGGCGGGTGGCTACCGTGCAACCTGCAAGCCCTGTGTTCGGCAGGGTTTAAACAAGCGACCGGAGAAGATTGAGGGCATGAAACGCTGCTCACGCTGTCAGACCTATAAGCCTCTGACGACTGAGCATTTTGTACCCTACCCAGATGGTAGCTTTTTCAATTACTGCCGCCCCTGTTACCGAGAGAATAAAAGGGAGTGGTGGTCTGAACTCCCGATAGAGGCTAGGCGAGAGAAATCTTTCCAGACTCCCGAATACAAGAGCGCAATCAAGAAAATGCACTGGGTTAAGGTTCGCCTAGACCCGGTAAGAATGGACGCCCACCGGGCCAAGAACAGAGCGGCCTTCAAGAAAGCCTATGCGGTAGATCCTCACAAATTTATTGCCCGAGGGCAGGCCGACAGAGCGAAGCGGCAAGGCGTTGAGGGTGAGTTTTCGAAAGCCGACTTGGGGAGGAAATTTGCCGACCAGCATGGCAAATGTGCTTACTGCGGCTGCGACGTTGGCGGTCGGCATGATGGGCCTTGGAATGTTGACCACTTCATCCCCCTGGCTCGGGGCGGCTCCAACTGGATAGAGAACATCGTCATCGCCTGCCAGTTCTGCAATCTCTCAAAGGGTGCTCGGATGCCTTGGGAGTTCATGCCTAGCAAATTCAGTCCGCCTAATGAGCAGGTCACAGGCCAAGCGCTGCTGAGCCAGATCATGCTTGAAATCTGACCGTCCCTCTCCGGGGCGGTTTTTGCTTACCAGGGGGTGTATTCATGTCCACGTCTATTGGAAATGCCCACATCGACATTACGGCGGCTACCGCCAAGGCCCTGGCAACGTTGAAAGCTTTCGGAACTCAGGCAGCAGCGACCCTGAAGCCCCTGGCGAATGTCGAGCTGAAGGTTAAGACAACGATCCAAAAGCCGAAGGCGGCTGATGTTCGGGCGGTTCTAGCGACCGTCACCGGAACGATTAAGGTTGATGTCGCTGTTAAACCTTTGACTCAAAAGGCTCTCAATGCCGCTCTGGCCGCCGTGAAGGGCGAGAAAACCGTAAAGATCACGGTGGACAGCCAAGACGCGGCCACGAGAATCGCGGCGATCCGTACCCTGCTGACGAACCTCGGCGCCACGGTACGGAACCTGTTCAACATCAACACCGTGGGCCTGAATGCCATCCTCACGGCAGGAACCGCGATGCTCGCCAAGTTCGCCACGGTCATTACAGACATTCGCGCCCTGATCGTTCAACTCAATGCGGCGAGCGGGCGACCCACAGGCCCTCCAGGTGGGTCGGGTGGCAATTCCGGCATCAACGGGGCCTACTCGAACCAACTCAAGCTCCTACAGGCCGATCTGAAGGCGGGGTCGCTGAGCAGCACCCAGTTCAAGGACGCCACCCAAGCTCTTAAGCTAACCATTGACACCGAAATCGCCTCTTTGCGCGGTCTCGGCGTTCTCACTGCCGATCAGCAGAAGCGCTTGGACGCCTTGCGCATCAGCAGCGGACAGGCAGGCGCTGCGCTGAAAGGACTCGGGGGTGGCTCGGCGGCGAGCGTGGCCCAGCTTTCCCGCGAACTCGACATCGCCAACAGTCGCTTCCAGCGGGGGGATATCACGCTCAGGGAATATCTGCGTGAACAGCAGCGCATCACGGCGGCGGGGGTGGCACTCCGGGGCAGCCTGGCAGCGGGGAGTAGCGAGGCCAAGTCCCTGGAGCAAGTGTTTGGCAAGCTGCGCACCGCCACGCAGGGCATCAACGGCAAGAGCATCGATCAGGTCAAGGCATCGCTGGCTCAGGCGCGGTCTGCTTTCGATCAGGCGGCGACAGCGGCCAGCACCTTCACTCAGCGCCGGAACGCCATTGTGGACTATCAGCGGGCGGTGCAAGGCCTTGAGGGGCGGATTTCCTCGCTCGGCCAGCGCACGAATCTCACGGCTCAGCAGACGAAGACGCTGGCCGATCTTCAGGCAAGGCTCGCCCGTGAGCAGGCGACCCTTCAGGGAGCAACCAATCCGCTGGGCCTGGGTGCGAATGTCCTGAACGCCCTCCGGTCAGTCTTCCCGCTGATTCAGCAGGCGGGTGGCAGCCTGGGTGCGGCGGCGTCCGGTGCTCAAGCTTTTGGCGGTGGCCTCGCTGGTGTAGCTGAGAAGCTCGGCCCTATTGGTCTAGTCCTAGGTGGCCTGACGCTCGGCCTGGGGGCGTTCAGCCTCGCGGCCGGCAAAGCGCTTTCAGCGTTCGCGGATTTCCAGTCCGGCATCCAGAACGCCAAGGCGACCCTCGGCCTCTTCGGTCAGCAGGGCAAGGTCGTCGGCGATCAGCTCGCCAGACTGGCCCAGAGCGAGGGCATCGCCAAACTCGGCTTCGATAGCACGCAAGCGGCAGCGGCTATTGAAGAGCTGGGCTCACGTGGTCTGGACACCTCCGAGATTCTCGGTGGTGGTCTCCAGACCGCAGCCAAGCTTGCGGCGGCTAGTGGCGTGAAAGACCTCTCCGTCGCAGCTGAGGTGTTGGTCGGTACCATGCGGGCCTTCGGTCTGGAAGGTGCCGACGCGGCAAAGATTCCCGACCTGCTGGCGAACGCAGCGAACGTCTCGGCCCTCAAGCTTGAAGACTTCCGCCTCGCCATCGCGGCGGGCGGAAGCTCAGCCAGGACAGCAGGAATCAGCGTCACCGACTTCACCGCGATCATCAGCTTGATGCGGGACCGGCTGGTTACAGCTTCAGACGCTGGCACCTCATTCAAGGCATTCGTAGCCGCCCTCACGCCGAACAGCAAGGCCGCAGCCGAAGCCATGCAGTCCATCGGCTTCAGCGCCTTCACGGCCTCGGGCAGCTTTAAGCCGTTCAACCAGATCATCGTTGAGCTGGCAGGCTCTCTCAACGGGCTTTCAACCAAGGACCGCCTCACCAAGCTGGAAGCGATCTTTGGCTCTGACGGCGTGCGTGTCGCCACGACCGCAATCGACAACTACAACCAGAAGCTGAAGGACGGCACCAATGCTCTAGACGCCCGGACTCGCGCCCTCACGGCTCAGGGCACCTCGGATAAGGCCGCAGCTGAACGTCTGGATTCGCTGAAGGGTAAGCAGCTGGAGCTGTCCATCACGGTCAAGCAGCTCGCCACGCAGCTTGGGGCGTACCTCGCGCCCGCCGCAGAAACGGCTGTCACAGGCTTACAGAACGTCCTCAAGGCGACCACCAATCTCGGCCCGTTCATCGCTTCCCTACCGGGCATCCTGTATCCGGCGGTCGTGGCCTTCGTGGCGTTCCGGGCAAGTGTCATCGCCACGGCGGCCAGCACAGCATGGACGACGCTGGCGGGCCTCCTAGCGGCTCTACCAGTTCAGATAGCTACGGCAAAGGCGGCTCTCCTCGCCTTCGCTCAGGCAAACCCCATCGGCATCATTGCCACCATTGCGGCGGGGGTCACAGCCTATGCCAACAAGATTATTTCCGACACCCAGGCAGCCTATGCCGCCATTGAGAAATCCTCGAACGACAGCTATCAGCAGCTGATGTCCAGGGTCGGGCAGCTGACGAAAGCCGGAACCGAGATTGATAAGGTCAAGGCGAAATACTTGCTCGCCACACAGCAGCTGACCGAGGCCGAGACCGGCAACCTGACCGGAGTGGACCTGTTCGGCAACGCGACGTACAAGGTCGATACTTCGCAGCTGGAGAAGGCCCAGGCCAGAGTGAAGGCACTGAGGGGGGAGCTGACCCAGCTTCAGACCGAATTGGCCCGCAAGCCCCCGCCCGCAGCGACCACTCCCGCGCCCAAGCTGCCCCCAGGCCCAAACCTGGATAAGATCATTGCTCAAGCAAAACAGCTTCAGGCCGCCCTCGCCGCGACGCAGCCTGGAACGAAGGCATTTATTAGTGCTCAGATCGCGGTGGATAATTTTTCTGCGTCGAGCAAGGAAGCCTCCATCGCGCTGAGTGGGTTGTCGCAAGCGGGTAGGGCTGGACCTGTCACGGCCCAGGGTCTCGCCACCCTGAATACCTTCAAGACCAGTCTGCGGGGCATGACCGACGAGGAGTTAAGGTCTGCTCAAGCCTCTGCGTTGGCAACAAACAACAGACGCCAGGAGCCGGCCGTCCTAGCCGAGTTGAACCGCCGTCAGAGAGAGAGTACCAAGGTCGTCCAGACCTCAGGCATTGCGCTCTCCGATTACAAGATTGCCCTGAGGGGCAAGAGCGCCGAGCAGCTCAAAGATCTTGAGACGACCACTCGCGCTAAGAAGAACAACGCCGAGCATGCGGCGGTGCTGGCGGAAGTTGCCCGTAGACAGCGGGAGGGATCACAGGCAATCCGCACCTCAGGGATCGCGCTCTCCGATTACAAGGCGGCGCTCAAAGGTAAAAGCGCCGAGCAACTCAAAGACCTCGAAGTTTCGACACGGGCCAAGAAAGACAATGCCGAGCACGCAGCCGTACTAGCGGAAGTTGCCCGGCGAGCACATACAGCAACCTCCGAGTCAAAGGCGGCTGTAGCGCAGGCGGCTCGGGACACTGCCGCCCGTGCGGCACTCGTTCGAGAAATCCGGCAGAGCATCGAATCCTTCAAGCTCCTGAGCGACCAGGGGAAGGTCACAGCCGCCAACCAGCTGACCTTCAACCACCGCATTGAGGACTTCCAGGCCCGAATCGCCAAGCTGCCCCCAGAACTGCAACGGGGCACTGGGGCGCTTGTCGATCAGGCTCGACAGCTTTCAAAAACTGCCGAGTTGCATGTCGCGGCGGCGAAGAAGACGAAGGATCAGGCTGAGAGCGCTCGAACGCTCACCACTCAACTGACCCAACTCAACGCCCGATTTCGACTTCAGGCCAGCGAGGGGAAGGTCACAGCAGATAGCCTCCTGGCTTATCAGAAGAGACTTGAAACCATAGGTAATCAAGTTGCTAAGTTGCCAGGGCCGCTGCGTGGGGTACTGGGGGGGCTGCTCGCTCAAGGGCAGGGGTTCGCAACGGCAGGCCAGCGCGTTGTGTCTTACAACAGCGAACTCGGCAAGCTCAAGGAGGCGGTTAAGGATTACACCTTCGCTGAGCTGGAAGCCGCCCGTGCCCGGGTGGTCGCCAATGGAGGGGACCAGAAGAAGCTCGATCTGATCGACGCCCAGATCAGCAAGTACAAGCAGCTCACCACGGCGCAGGTCGACCAGGCAGACCTGGACTCTCAGGTCGCTCAGACCGGGAGCACGGCGTCCGGTCTGGAAGGGCAGCGAGACAACGCGGTGGCGGCCGCGAAGGGCAACCTCGCGGAGATCTACCGGCTCGAAGTCCAGTACGGACAGCAGATCCAGGAGGCCCGCGACGAGGCCGCCCGGGTGGCCTCGGACCGGGACATCCTCTCGGTGCAGGAGAAGTACGACAAGCTGCTGAGCCTCGCCGGCATCTCGACGGAGCAGCGTGTTCAGTTGGAAGCCGACGAGGCCGGGGAGATCGAGGCGATCGGCGTCGGCCTGACCAATACCCTGGGCAAGAACGCCAGCGACCGGGCCACGACCGAGGTCAATGCGAAGCAGGCGCTGGACGACCGACTCAAGACCATGAGTCGGGAGAGTCAGGCGACGATTCGCAAGGACCTGCTCGACGGGTTCAAGCGGGACACAGCGGAGACCGAAGCCCACCAGCAGGAAGAGCTGGAGGCCGAGGACCTGACCGAGGGGCAGAAGCTCGCCATCCGGCAGCGGTACCAGCCGCTGCTGCTGGCGGCAAAAGCCAAGGAAGTAGAAGCCTCCAGGGCCATCGACGTGCAGGCCGAGAACGACCGGTACGCCGACGCGGTAGAGGCGGCTCGGAAGGACGGAACGCTCGCCAATCAAGAGGCCACACTCCTGCAGGTGCATAACGCCGAGCTGGGGCGGATCAACCAGGAGTTCGACGACGCCGAGCGGGACTACAGCCTGAGCGTGAAGCGCGAGACCGGCAAGCAGCTGGTGGCCGCGCAGAAGGAAACGAGTGCCAGCCTGCTGGAGGAGGCCAGGGGGCACACCGACGACATCCTGGCCGGAGTGGACACGGCCGAGGCAGCGCAGCGGCAGAGCGCCCGGAACACCCTGGAGTTCTGGCGCACCACGTACGCCGGGATGGGACTGGCCGGCAAGGCGGCGCTCGATGAGGTGAACGCCGCACTGAAGAAGCTCGACCAGGCGGGTGACAAGGCCCGTGAGGATACGAGCAAGCTGATCGTCGATGATCAGGGGCCAGTGCGAGCGAAAGCGGCCACTGAACTTGGGGCGATCGGCAAGCCGGAAGATGCCCAGGACGCGTACGACAAGGCTGTGAATGCTTTCAGCTCACAAAAGGAGGAGTACCAGAAGATCCTCACGGACCTCGGGAAGGGCCTGGATCAGTTCAAGGAGAAGCGCGACGAGGACCTGACCCCTGATCAGCGCAACTATCGAGACGGCCTGCTCGGGACACAGCAGCTGTACCAGGAGCTGTTCGATAACGTGGTGCTGGCCGCAGGTCAGGCGGGAGACAAAGCGTCGGACGCGTTCAACCAGGCGAAGCAGGATGCCGACGCTGAGGCCGCCCTCAACCTGGTTGAGGCTCAGAAGGCTCTGGCCGACGTGGAGGGCAAGGATGGCTCCCCTGCCTATATCGCTGGGCTGAACGCCGCGCTGGCCTACTGGCGGGCGCGTCTGCTCGGGATGGGTGAGAACGCGAAGGGCACAGCCGAATACCTCGCGGCCCTCCAAAAGATCACCGACCTGGAAACCAAAGTGCAGGCCACGAAGTCCACCAACGGGCTGGCCTCGGCCTTCAAGGACGCTTCAAGCATCGTGGGCAAGGCGAACGCTCTGTCCGCTGGCGTGAGCAGCGCTCTGGACGGGCTCGGGGCGTACTTCGAGGCGGGCGGAAGCTCAGGAGGAAAGAAGTCGATCCTGCTGGGTGCGGCCGCCCTGGTCTCCGGCCTCGCGGCAGTGTTTGCCACTGGCGACGAGGAGATGGACCGGGTGACGAACACCTTCGTCAACGGCGTGACGAGCGTCCTGAGCAAGCTGGCGACCGGCGATACCGTCGGGGCCATCGTCAGCGGCGTCGCCGCGGTGGTCAGCACCATCGTGGACATCTTCAGCGGAGGGGCGAACAGCGCCAGGAAATCGGCGGCCGACATCGCTTCGGCCACGAAGGACGTGAAGCTGTTCGACGTCAGCAAATACGCGAAGACCGTCTCCGCCGGTGGATTCTTCGGGTTCCTGGGCTTCAAGAAGGCGCAGATCGACCAGGAGAGCATCGACATTGCCAAGGGGCTGGGGGACGCGCTGTACGAGGCGATCAGCGGCGGGATGCTTGACGGCATCAAGGCCGGCAAGGCCTCGTTCGGCGAGCTGGGCATCGACATCAAGAAGTCGCTGAGCACGCAGATCCTGCAGGGGCTGATCGACGGCTTCTTGAAGTCGGCGGTGTTCCAGGCGACGATCCAGCCGTTCCTGGACAAATACATCGTGGCCATGAAGAGCGGCAACAGTGAGGCGCTCGCCGCGGCCGCGAGTGACCTGAGTGGAGCGATCGACAAGGGCAACGGGCAGCTCGAGCAGTTCTACACCAACGTGCTGGTGCCCACCAGCAAGAAGCTCGGGGTGTATGGGACGGATGTGCCAGCTGCGGACACCACCGCCAGCAGCACCAACCTCACGCTCGGCGGGTCCTCGGCCGCCATCCAGTTCGGAATACCGGCCACTCAGGAACTGAGAGGCGCCAGCGACTTTGCCACCGGGGCGCCGATCTTCCTGGAAGGCGCTCAGGAACTTCGTGTGGCTGTCGCGGAGTGGAGAGACATCAATGCCGTCGCCAGCGGGGCTCCGCGCTCGCGTTCGGGCAATTCGCCATACCAAGGGAGGGGGTGAATTCAGATGATGACCGTCGAGACCTACCGCTTCAAGATCACCGGCGCGATGGGCCAGAACCCCAGGGTCGTCGAGCGGGACGCCAGTTACCTCAACGAAAGCGGCTTCCGGTGCTCGCTCAGCCCGGAGCTGCTCTGCGACGAGCTGACCGCCGACGTGCGCAACGGTGTCAACCCGCTCGACCTCACCGACCTCGGCCTGCAGCTCAACCCGCTCGACGTGGTGCAGGTGGTCGTCAGTGATGGGCAGACTGAGACTGAGATCTTCTTCGGCGACGTCCGCACGGGCGGGAACAAGATGAATCCGGATCTGGAGGGCATCAGCATCCGGGGCTTCGACCAGCGGCTGCGCGAGGTGAGCCTCAACAATGCCAGCTACTCGCAGCAGGACGTGGCCCGACTTGTCGATCAGGTGATTCTCTCGCTGGCCGAGAGCGGGCAGATGGGGGCGGCCACCATCACCTTCCCGGTCAGTGGTATCCCGAAGATCATCACGGCCAGCGGCTTCCGGTACGACGCCGGGCTGCAACCGGCGCTGGGTATCACGCTGGCCATCGACGACACCGAGGGCGGCCTGGTCGGTGACCTGCTGGACAAGATCGTCGAGGCGGCCTTCGCGGTCAACCCGGCACAGCCGCTGGCGTGGGGCGTGAAGCCGGACGGGTACTTCTGGTTCGGCCTGAAGCGAACGGACGTGCTGGCGCTGGACGAGGCGGACTTCCGGGACATCAAGTGGCCCGCGCCGGTGGCGACCGCGCCGGTCACGGTGGTGCAGTGGCTGATCGACCGCAGAAGCAAGAACGGCCTGTTCAAGCTGCACCAGAGCCGCTCGGACAAAGCCGACCTCTACGGGGCCAGAGTCAAGACCCTGACCGTGAACCCGGGGGACACGGCCCTCTGGACGAACGTGCCTTTCACCATCCAGGCCTGGTATCCCGACCTGGGAGACAGCTTCAAGACCCAGGCGACCGGCATCCTCACAGACGGCGACAAGACCACGCGGGTCGCATTGCGTAATGCCGTCTCAGACACCAACGCGCCGTACATCACGGTGCAGCCGAATGCGGCGTTCGACCGGGTGCAGCTGAACGTCTCGTTCGTGGCCCCCACGACCAGTGCGGAGGTGGGCAGCCTTGCCCCAGGCGGTGCCTACAGCCCGATTTACACCGAAGTGCCAGGCATGGGGTTCGCTGGGAATTACTACCCACCCGGCGACCCGCAGGCGGGCACACAGGTGCGGGTGAAGGGCACGGCCACGGTCGCTGGCGATTCGGCGGGCTTCGCGCTCGCCGAACTCCAGCCGCAGGTGCTCAACCGAGCGCTGCTCGACGCTCGGGCGGCGTACTACTACAAGCTTCCGGCCATCGACCCGACGGATGCGGAGCTCGACGGCTTCCTGGAGCCGAGTGCTTTCCGAGGCCGACTCCGGTTCACCGGGACCGGGTACGACTACGCCACGGGATACGAGCGGGCGATCGAGAAGTTCGAGTACCGCATGAGCGGGGGTGGCGGGCTGTCCACCGGCATCCTGACCGGTCAGGCCGACGACCCGGAGGTCATAGCGAAGGCCGACCTGATCAAGGCCAGCATCGCCGCTGGCGTGGTGATCGCCGTGAAGGCCAGCTGATGGCAGGCTACGGCGATCCGACTGGCAAGCTCGGCACCTACGCCTTCGGGCTGATCATCCCCAACCGGGACCCCTTCTACCTGCCCGACAGCACTCGCCCTGGAGGCGGCGTCGGGTACCCCCGCAATCAGACGCTGACCCAACCGCCGATGAGCGAATTCACCATCGTGATCGGCGACCGGCGTCGGAAGATCACTGAGTTGATCCTCCAGGGCACCTACAAGGGCACCTCGGAAGAGGACGCCGCTCTTTGGGGCGCGGCGCTCGAGGAAGTCGTAGCAGTGGCCAATCAGCTCGTTCGGCGCGCCAGTGTCACCCGCGACATCCACATCGGCGGGTCGGTCGAGTGGCCGGACGCCACGCAGCCGCACATCCGGCCGTTCAAGCTCTCGTTCCTGCCCAAGGGCCCGTCCTGGAAGGACGGCAGCCGAGCTGTCCCCTTCTAGAGGAGGCGCATGAAACTCACCGTCCAGTACGCCGCGCCCCTGCCGCCGGGCTTCGTGTCAGGCACCCTGACCCTCAAGTCCAGAACCGTCTATATCGACAAGGACGGCAACCAGAACCAGCCGTACTACCGCGCCGCCATTAACCCCGACCGGGGGCTCTCGAACTTCCAGGTGCCCGGTCAGCAGCTGCAGATCATCGGGATGGGTCAGGGTGACCCGATCGGGGCCAGCCGACTCGACGTCACGGTGACGATGGTCATCCTCGGCCTGCCCACACCGTTCGAGTTCACCTTCCAGGTGCTTCCCCGGGACACGGGCGGCGGCAACCTGAACCTGCACCAGCCGGACATCAATGTGCCGGTGATCGGCCCGCTTCCGGCCACGTTGCAGGCCTTGACCGATCAGACCGCCAGCATCATCCAGCAGGCGCAGGCGCAGGCCGACGCCGCCGGGGAAGCCCAGGACCTGGTGCTCGCGGCGGTGGACGTGGCGGGCGTCACGCTCAGCCTGGTCCCCCAGGCGATCACCGAGGTGAAAGCGCAGGGGAACAGCGCGGCCGCCCTGGCTGCCGCCGCTGCCGGGCTCACCGGCGTCAACACCAAAGCGGACATCCCGAACGCCGAAGGCCGCTACCGCGTACTGAGCGGCGCGGACATCGGCCAGGTCTACCAGCGGGTGGGCGGCACCCTCATCCGCCTCGAAGGGCTGGAAGCGGTCAGCCAGGACGTCGTGACCGCCCGCATCGTGGCCGGAACATTGAGTGACCTGGCGCTGACCCCCGGCAAGGCCAACGGCGACGCCCGGCATTACCTCGGACGCACCTACTGGTGGGACGCCACGAACACGGAAACGGCAGACAGCAAGACGATCATCGCCGCCGCCGGCACCCCCACGGGCCGCTGGATCGTTGCCGACCGTGAGTGGGGCTGGCACATCAAATGGTTCAAGCAGACGAGCGACACGGACGACACCGCCGCGTTCGTCGCAGCGGCGAAGACCGGCAACATGATCATGGAAGGCGGCAAGACCTACGCCATCGCCGCCAGCACCGTGATCAGCACCAACAAGAGCGTCCACATCGCGTCCACTGGCGGGCAGAAGGCCGTCATCCAGCCGCTCGGGACCGGCCCGGCATTCACGGTGGCCGGTGTGGCCGCCGGGGCGAGCACCACCCTGGCAGCAAACACCGTCCCCGCGCAGACGACCATCACGGTGGCCAGCGCAGCCGGCTGGGCGGTCGGCATGCTGCTCAAGATGACCTCCACCGTCCTGTGGCCGCATGACAACCGGGGCACGGCGGTGAAGGGGGAGCTGCACAAGATCTCTGCCATCAGCGGCAACGTGGTCACGCTGGCCGAGGCGATCTACGACAGCTACAACGTGGCGACCGAGACCGTCACCATTCAGGCCTACTCCCCGGCGAGGTTCAGCGCCCGCGACCTGCGAATCGAGTACGCCGCACCGACCGACGTGGTCGGCGTGACGCTGAACTACACGGTCGACGCCAACATCGACCACGTGGACGTGGTCAACGCGCAGCAGGGTGGGGCGGGGCTGGTGGGGTGCCACAACACCCTGATCGACACCCTGCGGGTCACCGGTAGCAACAACGTCGGCTTGGGCTACGGCGTGCAGGACAACGGCGGCTACGGCACCCGGGTGCTCAGCTCGGGGTTCGTGAACTGCCGGCGCGGCGTGGACTTCTCTGGCGGCTACCCGGCCCGCCACGGCCTGGTGAGCACCTGCACCGCCTCGGTCTCCG
>Ga0160427_10000069_pt1 | contig 86406 bp, 45 predicted proteins | sample SolpanmetagenomL_FD_108194 | JGI IMG/M metagenome (GOLD analysis project Ga0160427, IMG submission 108194) | Solar panel surface microbial communities from Lawrence Berkeley National Laboratory, California, USA - L | ecosystem: Engineered > Built environment > Solar panel > Unclassified ...
AAAAAAAAAAAAAAAAAAAAAAAAAAAAAAAAAAAAAAAAAAAAAAAAAAAAAAAAAAAAAAAAAAAAAAAAAAAAAAAAAAAAAAAAAGAAAAAGAAAAAGAAAAAGAAAAAGAAAAAGAAAGAATTATTAAAAGAAAGAAACTTACTATTTTTATATTAAATTGCTAATAACTCCCTTTATTAGCAAGTAAGATATCTTTACATAATATCTCTCTTATACACTTAATTATCTTAAAAATAGCACCTCTAAGACTATTAATTCTGAACTTAATCTTATCTATTATAATAGTATTAGGTTAACTCTAACTAATCTTTAGAGTACCCCTTTTTTCTATAGTAATTTTTATATTATAAGTCCTAATATATAATATCTTGTCTAATAGTGTAGGTGTGTCTTAAACCTTAATAAGACTAGTCTATTTCCTAGTAAATCTTAACATAATACTATAGTTACTTATTTTTAATAATTTAGATGCCTCTTTAAATGTCATATCTCCTTTAATAGTTATTTATAAATCTACAAAAAGAGTATAAAGTTAATTTAATAGGTAAAGTATAAGTATCCTTAAAGTGGTTATTATAGTAGAAAGTATTAGTATATAAAGGTAAGCTAGTATCTATTCTCTAGACATGTTAATCCTAAGTATAGTAAGTCTACTTAAGAGACTACTTTAATAATCATTCTTATTAAGATTATGCATAATTATAGACATCTAAAAGTGATAACTAATTTCTATACCTTCTTTATTCACTTTAACCTTTTCCTATGTTCTAGAAGGTAGTAATCCTTTAATTAAGATAACCTCCTTATAAGAATGTATCTAATATCTTAAGGACTAATTTTAGTAAGGGGTAGTTTTATTATAAAAGTCTTTTAATTATTATAATAATAGAGATTATGTAGTTATAAGTTTATAAGCTAGTCTTTCTTAACTAGATAAATCTGCTATTCTCTATAGATATCTTAATATTTTTAACTATATAGAAGTGTACTTTTTAATAGTTTGTGGTTATTAATTGACTTGTATTAGTATCTAGTTATTAGCTACACCTCCTTCCTTTTTATTTACTACTTACCTATATACTAAACTAATATTTTCATCCTTATAATATAAAAAGGCTATATTAATTAGTTTAGTAGTTAATTAACATGCTTTAATTAACCTAGGTTTATCTTCTATATTAAATTCTAGTGATTTTAAAGTAGTAGGTTATCTTTCTTTAATTATATACTTATAATTTTCCTTATAGTTTAGTAGTATGTATTTAATTAATATCTATACTTTATATCTTATTAGATAATTCTCTTATCTAGTAACACTTAACTATGCATTATCTTCTAAAACATAGCTCCTTCCTTTTATGATCTTTCCTTAATCTTTAAGCTCTCTAGCTTCTTTATATACTTCTAATATTAATAAGCCTTGTTTTTCCTCCTCTTTATTTAATAAGTAAGGTTCATCCTCCTCTTAATTAATAACTCTAAAACTAGTATAGAAATGTGGATAATCTAAGAACTTCTAGTATATAATGTTTTTAAGCTAAGGTAAGGATACCTTATCTTTATTAGGTGTCTTATTAACCCTTTTTAAGTTATACTCTCTTTTACTAAAATCTTTCCACTTATAAATTAATTTTAGATGTCTTTATAAATTTCCTAGATTTAAGTATATAAGGTTATAAGGATGTTCTTCTATCTTAGCTTTATATTAGTAACTACTATACTTTTAAAGCTATAATAATAATAGAGAATAATCTAGAGGTAATGTTACTTTTAAAATATTTAACATAAATTCTAGCATTTTATCTAAGACTTGTTTTATACCTTTCCTCTTATCTCTACTTATCTAATAACACTTTAGAAGATGTTTAGTAACATTTATTTTAAATAGTGCTACCTTATAGCTAACATAGCTAAGTATGTTAAACTCCTTTTAATAGACTATATATTCTAGAAGACCACTTATGTTTATATGTTAGTGATAATAAGATAAGTATATAAGAACTAGTTTTTAGTTAATATAGAAAAGAAGCTTTATTAATTTGTATCTATAGATAAAGAGTATTATATACTAAGTAATATATATATATATATATATAAAGCTTATATAAGAGGGATTTTTAAGAACTCTATTAATATGTAGGATTTTGCCTTAGAAGGAATTTAAAAACTTATTATTAATATAAAGGATTTTAAAAACTTTGTTAATATGTAGGATTTTGCCTTAGAAGGAATTTGAAAACTTATTACTATATTAATATAAAGGATTTTAAAAACTTTGTTAATATGTAGGATTTTACCTTAGAAGAATGTTAAAAACTCATTATTAATATAAAGGATTTTGAAAAGTTTGTTAATATATAGGATTTCACCTTAAAAGAATATTAAAAAGTCATTATTAATTAATGTAAAAGGTCTTAAGAAGTTATTATTATTATGTTAGAATTTGCCTTTATAGGATATAGAATTTATTTCTATAGTTAACTATATGTGGAATTTTGACGCTTAGGATACCTAAGGGTTAACTTGTTAGATATAGTTAACTATAGAATACTAAAAAAATAAATTATTATTATTTCTATTAAAAACATATAGTTATACTGTTTTAATATGTTATTATTAATCTATCTTACTATATATATATATATGTGTCTACTAATCTATTATCTTATTAATATAAAAGGTCTTAAGAGGTTATTATTATTATGTTAAAATTTGCCTTTATAAGATATAGAATTTATTTCTATAGTTAACTATATGTGGAATTTTAACGCTTAGGATACCTAAGGGTCAACTTATTAGATGTAGTTAACTATAGAATACTAAAAAAATAAATTATTATTATTTCTATTAAAAACATAATATAAACATATATTAATATAGTAATGTTACTTTATATTATATTACTTATAGACTATCTTATTACTAATTCTTAGACCTACTAACTTTAACATAATTATTTATTATTTTATGTTTCTATTAAACTATTGTTTATTATTTATTATATCTATGTTATTACTATTTTGTTTATAAATCCTAGATTTCTAAAACTTATTATACTTATTACATCTTTTATATAATTATATATATTTTGTTTATAAATTCTCTATGTTTAACTTATTATACTTATTACTTCTTTTATATTATTAAATATAGATAGTATTAGAGATTATTTGTTATTATTTATTGTTATTTATAATTATTTATTATTATTTATTGTTATTAACCCTTCTTTATTATTACTCTTTATAATTGCTTATCATTATTTATTATTATTTATTATTCTTTATAATTGTTAATTATTATTTATTATTGTTTACTATTGCTTATTATTATTTATCATTCTTTACAATTGCTAATCATTATTTATTATTATTTATTATCACTTATTACTTATTATTATTATTTATTATTAATTATTATTTAATGTTATATCTTCTATTTAATATAGCTATTATATATGATTTATCTATTATTCCTTAAGTTCTATTAGTATTTAAGTTATAATCTATATTAATATTCTTTCTTAATTGATTTAATGTAGGTTAAGTTATATTTATTACTACTATTATTACTATTATTTTATATTATTTACTAGTATTGCTTTTTAAATTTATATTGTTTATAACATCTCTAATGTATAGTTAACTTATTCTCTATATTATTACATTTTATCTTTATATTATTATATGTTATCTTTTTAAAGATATATAAATAAAGAAAGATATTATTTATAATTAGTTAAGTCTATAGAATAGTAAAGACTTATAATACTATATAAGATTTTAATAATAGAGGTTTTACTTAGAAATAAATAAGTCTTTCTATAAATCCTTTATAATATAGATGTGTCATAAATGTAAAGTGATACTTAGTAGTAGAATAGACTTATCAAAATTGTGTTATATGTGAAAAGATTTTTATGCTTAGCTAAATTTAGTGATGTTATTTTATTTTTTATAAGAACTTCATAAATGTAACCTACCTAAAAGATGTACTATTTTTAATTACTTATAACTCCTTTAAAGATGAACCATTTAGTCTAGTATTACATAAACTATTAGCTAAATACCTAGATTAGACTTAGGCGAAATATTAGCTTTATAGGACAAGTTTCATTAAGAACATTATTAGAAAAACCTCAAGAACATCATTAGACTTTTTTTCGAAAATAAGGTTAAAGTTCACCACTAAACAAATACATCATTAGAACTTTTTGTCTAATGATGTACTAGGTATAGTATTAGAACATTATTAGACTTCTTTTTAAAAATAAGGTTAAAGTTTACTACTAAATAAGAACATTATAAGAACTTTTTATCTAATAATATACTAGGTATAGTATTAGGTATAGAACTAATTTATAATTACTTAAGGTTAATATATATAAAATCTCTATCTGGATTTTTAGCAAAAATGTTAGCAAAAACTCTGCAAAAATGTCCTCTAAAATCTCAGCTGAAATGTCGGCAAAAATCTCTGCACAAAAGTTTCGGCAAAAATCTCGGCAAAAAAGTTTCCGCAAAAATCTCGGCAAAATTCTCGGCAAAAATCTCGGCAAAAATCTCGGCAGAAACTTCGGCGAAATTTTCGGTAGTAATTCCAGCAACTGTCGGCAATAATGTTAGCTGGGTCTTTAGGGATCCCTCAAAGTGTTCGCTCTTTCTTTAGCTTAGTTATGATGGATCTAAAGCGACAAAACTGTTAGCGAAATTGAAAGTCAATAAATTATATTACAATTTGTTTTAGGAAAATCTTCTACCAAATTCTTATTAAGATTCTAAGTAGAGTTCTTAATATAACTAAAATTTCAGCATGTTTACTATATAGTATAAGATAGTACAAACCTATATCATAGCTATGTAGTTGTTCATGTTCATAATTTGAAGATTGTAATACAAATACTAAGTTAATGTAGTATATTAATAATAGCCTTATAAAACTAAATCGAATTTAGCCTTATGAAATTTGTAATAACTACTCGTATTTATACTACTATCACTAGTATCTAATTAAAAGCTATAGTAGCGATATCGACTTCGAAACCTACTAGTTTACCCTAACCTATGAGTTACAAACTATCTAGGCCTTCTCTATAGCGTACAAGAAGTAGTAGTTATTAAGTAACACTAGCAATATAGCTATTAGCCATGAAGAGAATATATTACTAGTCGTACATAAGTTGTTTTAACACATAGCTAGATTCTTTGCTACATAAGTTGTAAATCCTATGAATCATCTAGCTATTTATTTAGCTATAGTGGTCCATCTACTAATTTCAATATCCTAAGGAGGAGACAAACTATCGTTCATAATATAATTTCATCGACTAAGATTGATTAATAGGTAGTAATTTCGATAAGACTAGCGTTCCTAGGAACATAGTAAGAGCTCTCAATCTTGACTATAGTTTCATCGTAAGTCCCTGTCATAGTACTACAAGTAATATAAGGCCGTTATAGTTTCAAAGAGTAGAGCAAATATAAAAATAGTGATTTGAAAACTCCAACTATGAAGCGTTTACTAAACCTGAATATTCCTATTATCGTAAAAAAGATTTTGGACCATCTAGATTCAAGATTTTGTAGACTACCAATCTCTTCTCACGACTATGCTAAGTGATATGTTCGTAGATTTGATAATCAACCCCCGAGTAATAATATACAAAAGCTTGAATACATATATATATAGACTATTTCTAAAAATCAACTAACTTCGTTCTATGGTATTCTACTCGAGAATCTTCGATACTATATAGGAGTGCTTTCAGAAGCCTAAATAAGTCAATAAGGTATTAAGCTGTAACTCATATTTCTTCTTGATTCTGGATCTTTCCTCTTCGTCCTGATTCAATCTTAAAAAGTCACTATTACCTAATTCCCACGGCACAATACATTTTAGAATTTCATGAAGGTTCGAGACCTTATCGATGCCAGTCATTGTACTTGGTCGCATAGCATCTTCATTGTCAAGTTGTTCTTCCCATAATCTAGCTAATTCCCATTCTTCATATCTGTCCGCGGAGATTTGTGATGATAGTAGCGAGATAAATCTTCCAGATAGTTTAGCGTCCCGGAGAGCCATGTTTTGTCGTCCTTCGACTGAGATAGACTCACACCAGCCGATTAAAGATCCACTATTACTACTGAACGAGTTAAAGAATTCCATAGAGGGATGATAGATAGCTGCGAAGTCATAGTCTAACAGCGCTGTGATCTGGCCTGTCAAAGGATCATAGAGGAGATTATCAAAAGCTATTATTCATCGTTAACAAATATTATCCAATAAACCGTTGTCCCCTGCTAAGCACCTACTAAAATCGCCATGAATTATGCTTCGAACATTTTTTGTGCTAAGATTTGAGATTTGCTGTAATAGACCTTCTTGAGCGAAAGCATCGAGCCGCGACCGTAGGTCATTGATCTTCCAGCCGTCGAGAAGTGGATTATCATCTGCAATATGTAAAGCAGATCTGATCTGTCCTCTATACGAGTCCTGGAGAGATGACCATGGACCCGAACCGAGAGTAGACAAAGGTCCGTTAGCGATATGGCCATCTTGACTGACAGTGACACCGCCCCAGCCATCAAGATTGTCTGGTAGTTTGAAGTCTTGTAATGCTTTCAGGATTCTCGCCATCTGTTGGAGAACCTTTTTCTTTTCAAACAAAGACATCGTGTCGAATGCCTCGGCCAGCGGCTCACCACTCATTTTCTCCATCAAGATCCAGTCAAAAGTACCGTCGTTTTTCGCATGCCAATCGTATATATGAGGCACTATGTTTGGCGAATACTCACAAAGTGCGTCTGCCGAAAGCGTAATCATGCCAACCTCATTCTGTACTCGAGTCTCTCGTAGGAAGCCTTCAGCGTCAGGGTTGCTAATTCGAAGCACAAAGTGACGATTTCCGAGTGGAATAGTCGTGCAGCATGATTGTAGCCTTTGATCATCGTCATGTGAGTCTATAGTCGCATCTACTGGTAATTGAATATGGTAAATAAAGTTGTTATATCTGAAAGGACATTCATTATCGTATTGTATCGGTTTGATTATGGTTTCGTCCACGTGCTAATTAAGACAATGTTATTTATGAGAGCTTTTGTGTGTGTACTAGTATCTCTTCCAATATTCGTAAATTTGAAATGGATTAGATCCTTACTTTCGGGGTGATTTTATATCTCTTGCGAAGGAGATCTTTGATAAAATCGAGACGCACTATGAAGTTTCGATGATTATGCGAAACGGCTTCAAGGCTAGAAGATTGTTTGGAAGCCATCGAATTGGCGTGTGAAATTTCTCAATACTACACATACACGACTAGCGAGTTCACTAGGTGTATACAAGTCCAAGCTTATATAGATGATATTCGGACGTCCATAAAATCAATGAGTCATATAAATAATTATAAATAGGACGAGTCATAAAAAGTTATCAGGCACGTGATTTTTTTCCGATTTATTGTACCGATCACGAAGTCTATTCAAGTGATTCGAGAGCTCCTCACCATTAGAAAGCATTAGAGTTACACACAGGACCGACGTAGAAATCTACGAAACTCTCATCGTGTGCGACAAGACAAAGGCGAGAGAGCGTTTTCGGAATGATGAAGGAGGAATGTTTTACCAAAATTTTCCCTAGAGATATGACAGAATCTTCGGCAAAATCTTCGGCAAAATCTTCGGCAAAATCTTCGGCAAAATCTTCGGCAAAATCTTCGGCAAAATCTTCGGTAATAATACAGCGGAATTCTCGGCAAAATATAGCTTATTCCATATCTAGCAATATCACTATAATAGGAACACGCTTCAGTCGACATAATACACTAGAATTCTACTACGCCTACTCTTCATCGTTCTTGGATCGATCTAGTCTGATCTTATCAAACTCCCTGACTTGTGCTAACGACTATATCTAGAGGTTGCGACGAGATCGAGGTGTCTAATATGATAGAATGCGAATAACTACGACGCATATTTCATTCATACAACTAATAGTAAAACATGTCTTTACAGATTCGATTTCGAGTCCTACCTGCACGAATAGCGTACCTAGAGAACAGGCATTTTGTATTTGGCAGCTAAATCATGCTACTAGCCGGCCACGATAAGTCGATCAAGATTGGCATACCATTTCCTGATTCGTTCATCTCGATGGAACTCAACGACCAGAACTAAACATATTCAAGACTTAGCTAGAGGAGTCTGAGTCAAGTACAATATTATACGCGAAAGTATATAAGAATTTATAAGCCCGGACAATGATAAGCCTGGTTTGGGAAAGTAGAACTCTTAAGCGTGACCTTATCAACTATGTTATTATGCCTGGATTATAGAGATTAGACTATTTCTAGGATAAGCGTACCTGTCATGTAATCTTACGTTGGATTTGTGAGAAGACTATGTAAAACGCTCTTCTGTCTCTATAGAATGCTTGGCAGCATTTTGATCAGCATCATGTTTTGCAAGTGCTTTCTCGTAATCAGCCATAGTTTCAGCAAATCTCACGGAACCAGATTTTGTGATAAAATAGTTTGGTAAAGTTTCCGGCCTACAACGTACGTTCTCAAGTACGAATCTGCGCTTAATCACATCATCTCCTATTTCCGACCACTTCCTCAGCTTAACTAGTTGACTTTTATCCGTTTGTTCAATGTTTGGATAATACCACGTGTAAAGGTGGTCTTCAAAAACCTGCCTAAATAGTTCGCGCAAACGGTCTAGTAGATGCATCCGTGGATCTTTCGATAACGCCTCTAGATTGATAGGACTCTGCTTTGACAACGCGGGTAGTATGACTTTGAGAAAGGTCATTAGATCGGACTTTCTTCTAGGAGGCCGTTTAGTTGACCCGCTGTCAAACCATTCGGCGAATGAACACGAGTCACGAGCGTATCCATCGAGTAGAATAACAGGTCCTCGACTATATTTCCAATCAACTGCTGTGGAATTATAACATTTTCGAATAAAATCAGCTTTACTTTCGTCGAGTCTAAGCGTTTGATCTACTGTCTTGTCACATTCCACAGGGATGTGATGGTATGTCATATATGCGTTACCTCTGATCATAGATTTGCCTGGTTTTTGGGTGGGCTTCAGCTTCAGGTCCGGAGTCTTTTCTTGTGATTTTGTTAGTACCTTTTCAAAGGCAGAAACTTCTACTCCCCAGCCATCCAGAATAGCCATATATCTGTCCAATTTTTGCAGCTGAGCAGAATCAGCTTCGTCTAGATTAAGCGTAGATTTGATGTTTCCGTGCTGCCCTAATCTAGACGAATTTGTTGTCCATGGCTTCGATCTATCCTGCGGCTCCTTCAAATTCACGGCTTTACTATTTGAAGTTGTTTGTTCTAACTTGACATGCCTAGGGTCGTTTCGATGATGCTGCGCTTTTTCTTCCTTTGATTCCTCTCCGTTATAGGTAGTCACAATCTGTTTCGAGATAGCTTCACACCATACATGCGAAAGGTTCTTATTAGAGACTTTCTTAGATTCCTGCGGGCTACTTAGCCCTAGAAACAGAACCGGGCATTCGTAACACAGGTATTGTATAAAATTTTTGTAAGTCTCCCACAGCAAGTCTTGAGTTTTTATAAGAGTGTCTAATTTTCGACATGGCCCGCTTTGAGCGTTAGCAATATATAGCTTTTCAATGCGTCCAAGTGCGTTTATCTGCTGTGATTTTTTCTTCATCCAAATTTCAACCTTCGTAGCGTCATCTGCTAGCAAATCTCCCGTATCAGTTTCCTCCGCAACGGCATATTTGTGTAGTAGCTCTGCATACTTTCGTGCAAACTCATCAGTCTTAGTAGCAAATCTTTTCATCGACATAGAAATAGGGTCTTCAGCTTTTGCGTATTCTACAGCTTGCCGAGTGATAGCAAGGTTTATCATTTTTACACAGCGTACTCCCGATATTTCTTCATCGTTCACCTTTGTATGTAGTCTAAACGTACGCGACTCGTTTGTACGGCACAGCTTACCCCAAAACCTAGAGTATTCGGGTTTAGGAGAGTTATTTTGCTTAGATGGATCGATGACGTTGCAATAAGGAGTCTCTACTAAGAGCTTATGATCGTCCCTTAGGCGCTGGATGTGATGCTCGGAAGCTCTGATCCAGTTCTCTATAGGAGTAGTTCCTACTACCATGTTTGTAATGTCCTTGTTCCGTGTATCTATTAATTCATCTTCTTTAGACCAGCAGTAGATAAGACAGAATATAGATACACATAATGCTAGGTAGTTGTGTGTATCGGCGTAGCAATGCCCCCGAACTTGGAACTCAACCTTATCTAGTGACTTAATTGTAGATGAAAGTCTTTTGTAAATTTCGGGCGCTGCTTCGCGTAGTTGCTTGCCCTTCCTCGCTAATCGAATGTCAGGGCACACTTCCGAGGCATCCAACAGTGTCATTATTTCGGCCGAGGAGAGCGCTAACATGTATTTGGAAGGAAATTCCACTATTGCTTGTAAGTCATCTAGCGAGAACGCTAGCGTGTTTACTAATCTCGACTTTTCGAAAATTCCTTTTGCTTCTTGAGGTCTACATTCAGTAATATATCTGAATATATGGTTGTCGACAAAATCGTACAGAACCCAAAGCTCCTCGTCATCGGATTCTTCGGATTTATTCTCTGGGTTGCCGTGTAGCGTAGCCATCGAGATGGTCAGGGTTTCAATCAGCGGAGCGCAATGGATCTGTCTTATTGTGGTAAGCGAGTTTCCAAAATCGATAGCGAAACAGACGAAAATACAGTATGGTTCTGTGAAAGGTGAGAAGGAAAACAAAAAAGAAAAATGTGGGTGGATATCCCATGAACAAGGCTACCGTGTATTAAAGTAAGTTTGTTGGTTCATTGTAACAACCCCGCAAATTCACGTTCTAATTTTAGAAAAAAATTGATCAAATGTCGGGTCTTAGCATCTGCTTATTATTTGGTTCAATATAAACGTATCAAGCAAGTAGGTCGTTCTGTAGCTATGGCAATGTGTAAACTCATGATAGGAAACGACACGTGATCGAAGTTTCGAGAAGTTCCTGCGATCTCTAATTCATAAGCCGAAACTTTAATGTCTTAATATGAAAACACAATTGACTACACTATTAACTAATGAATTCTTACTATGATGTTAAAACACATATCTTACGTGTTTCTTGCTTATAAGAGTAAGCTTAAACAAGGTAATCAGGCAAAGTTAATTTCTATATCACTACATATATGATTCAAAACGATTTGAGCTTCTTAATTACTCAGTCGATCAATGCTATCTAACTTACTGTAATTACACGAGTCTAAGCCTGCACCTCTACTACTCTCTACCTAATGCATTATCACTCATTTGTGTCCGTATCGGGCCCAGGCATCAGGACATATCTCCGAGATCGATACTTCGTGACTAGGTGATATACTGTTTATCAATGATAGCGCCGTCATTTCAAAAAATTCGAGTTGACCGTCCATAGCAAAGGATGACATCAATGACAGTAATTGCTTGACCCCATCGTGCAAGAAGAACAGATAGTTGGGGTATGGTTCAGTACATATTACACTGACCTTTGCTCTTCGAGTAGCTTGTACTATTTGCTCTTGCTTATCGACCTTATCGCGAAGGTATTTTATAGTCTGGCTAAACTTGCCTCTATGCCACAGAGCCTTGTCACAAGCCTCGGTCCAGCCATCCATGCCTAATGCGCTAACGTAATCTTCCGAAATTACATGGCGAGTCGCGAGCACAATCGCCGCGAAGACGAATATCAATTTCATATTGTCCACATTCGAGATATCGTGTTCTTCTAGAGCTCGCGATAGTTCTGGTGGTTGATCGACTCGAGTGCAAAAACCTAACCAATTATTGTCAAATTGTGCAATGATTTCAGCAAGACAGTAGGCCAAAAGTGGTTCAGCCCCAAAGTCGTCCCATGTTGGAATTTTATAAGCATCGTTCCAAAATCTGTCCTGAAAACGCCCACCATCAAGACCGCAACGTCGATCTCGAAATACAAGAGTATCAAACGCTTTCATTACTACGAGAGGATCGATCAGTTTGAACGAGACATACCATAGAAACTTGGTCGCGAAATCTTGAAGTTCTTTTCCAAAGTATAACCCAAATGTTTTTGACTCATTATTATGTCTAATGACTGTGAGATAAGTCGACCGCGTTACGTGCCTCGTGAGTAAGAATTATTTCTGCGTCCTTGATAAGCTGAAGACGCTCATTGTCCTCGAAGTTTACATAGTATGTGTCGAGGGCATCTTCAGTGAATGGTCTGGGCTTAATGACCCGGGGGTAAAACTCTGGATATCTAGTATCGTAAATGTAAGGTATTGAGCTAAAGACTTGACGTGCGCTATTTATGCTTAGATCGTCATCCTTAGACTTATGTTCCTCTAGTGGAAGTTCCGGCATAGAATCATGATTTGGTGAATGTCCTTTTTTACAAAAGATATATGTTTCCCTATCATATGTAGCGCCCGACCCACAGCCTGTTGTGACATGCGAAAAGATGCGTCTAAGAATAAGAATGATCTGCTGGACCCTGTCCTTCAATGCTTTCGAGGACAATGAGATAAAGAACACTCCTTCGTGGTTCAAAATGTGGGGAATAGTTCTGTATTTACTTTCCGTAAGATACTCGACGTCTACGTCAGCAATGAGAATCGTACTCTGAGAACTCTTTAGCATGTGGTGCTGTAAGTTATTTTCCTCAGAAAGGATCTGACGACATCCAGAGGGTTGATGTAATCTAGGAAACCTTTTCTCCCCCACTTAGTAACTAATGATATCTTTTGGTGACCGCATATATACTGCGCTATCGAAATTAGAATTAGGATTTTGAATTACGACTACCACCCGGCCATAGACGTAGCGACGTATCTTTTCGAGGTTGCCTTCATGGGTTCCGCAGTCTTTAACACCATAGTAGTCATCATTCCTCTTTGAGACGAGAGCCAGAGTAACAGCATACACATCGCGAGAAGAATTTGAGTAATTGGGTTTCGCGGATGACGGTGCTTCCCATTTGTCAAGTCCGAGCTTTTTAAAATTTTGAACAATAGGGTTTGTTTTTCGTGCAGGTGGAAAGGAATAGATACGATATCTAGCTGGAAGTGAAGCTAGATACTTCCAATCTTCGTTTTGTAGACCATGCTATAGGCTGCTGATCGCCCGTATATCGCGGTCGCGAAGGTTCTCACATTATATAGTCGTGAGATCTGGTGTGCACCGAATCTTGACACCGTAATCGTTAGCAAATTGCTCTAATCGCACTTTTAATTCGTTATTGAGCTGCGTTGCATCCTCCGCGTATCTACTTAAAATTGGCGGTGGGTACTGAGAGAGGAGATTCGAGGAGATAGCTGGCGCTTCCAAATTTGTTGTTGAGTCTACTATCTCTAGATTCGAATGTACAGCCATCGAAATTAATTAGCCCTGCAGAATGAGGAACCGTGGATGAAAAAAAAACCGGGGGGGTGCCTGTTTTCATTTTTAGTGTTTTACTGAAATTAAAAACCAGCCTCGTGTGGGGCTAAATGATGTCAAATATGGTCATGGCGTAAATATAGGTACGTTGGACGTTAATAGTTAGTAAGGCACTACGTTTCTGTTCAAGCTATTGGAACAGTAGTAGAAGTGGTTATTGGCGGTTTAATTGTCAAAACATAATATGACATACCGCATAGATTTGATCCATTGAGAAGGAAGTATGATTACAGATGTGTGTGGATAATTATGACCCAAGGTCATATGATGACACGTGACGAAGGGGTGGCAAGTACGTCATAGTACATCGGAATACGTCATGATACGTAATCAAACTTCGATGATCCATTTATTATTTATCGAAGTTTTGGCCGCTATTCTCCAGATTTATTATCTTGAATACGATTCAGGAAAAGCTTCCAGATATCAAAGTATTAGAAATTCGTTCCTAGATTACAGGGTATTACCGAGTAATTACTTCTATTACTGTTTATCGACTATGACGACACTATAAAAGAATCAACCACATCTATTCGTTGTCCTACTTCTTGATTCCAATCTACAAGTCGCTATGCTACATCTCGATGAGCGATGTTCTTCTTAAGTTACACCTACACTCATCCTTAAAAGCGAAGCTTGAAAGACTATGATCAAGTAGAACGAGGTATTAATGAAAAGGAATGCCTTAGATCTATGCCACTTCGAACTTGTGGCCTGACATGTTATAAGCAAAAAGATATCTCTTCTATGTCGCGGTATTGTAAGTACTAGTAGACGCGAGACCATAACGTTCCAAATTATTAGAACTACATTCGTTTTACTACCACGATTAATTACACGGGATCGTCGTAATGAAAGACGTGATCGTGACGTCACTAGAAGAAATAGGTGGACTTTCCAATAAGCTGAACCGTATAAGCAAAGAGCTTCAGCGCTTTTGTTAGCTTCATTATCCTAACATCTCGGGTATATCAGTCATGGTTCGAGATAGACACATGACATCAATGTACAATGCAGCATCAGTGATAAATCGTGTTGTCAAAACTACTATGCTATCATACCGGTATCGATGTATCTTCCAATCTGGTGATAGTGCGTCGAGCAAGATGGTCTTAATCATACAAAAGAAGATCAGACGTCGAATCGATCTGTTTAGTTAGTCTATCGATGTTGCGTAGTATATTACTTTCAAGTTCTGTTATATTATTCAAACATACCATTTCTAGTGATGACTAGCTAATTGTTGTAATTATCTATAATCACGATGCTTTTGTTATTCTCGCTATATTATCTTCAACATAGCTGTAGCACTCTTGACCTCGGCAAGAGTATACAATTTATCAACTCGGCAAAATTCAGCTTTGCAGATCATTTCGGCAAAAATGACTAGCTTTCATTTCGGCAAAAACTGACTGATGTTATTTCGGCAAAACTCGGCCGTCTTTTTTCGGCATAAACTGGCTTCTGTTATTTCGGCAAGAATTTCCTTCTATTATCTCAGTAAAGATCGACTCGTGTTGTTCCGGCGAAAGTTGACTTGTTCATCTCGGCAAAATTCAGCTCTTTTCGTTCCCGCTAAATTTTGGCCGTGGTTTTTCGGCAGAATTCAACTCTTATTTTCTCGGCAAGATTTGGCAGTTGCTATTTTGGCAAGATTTACCTCTTATTATTTCAGCATAAATGGCTCGGAGCCTTCAACCAAATTGAAGTCTTATTATTTCGGCAAGATTGACTGCTTCCTTTTCGGCAAAAAAGAATTCAGCGGTTATTTTTTCGGCAAAGTTCAGCTCTTCTTAGTTTGGCAAAATTCATCTTCTAACATGCTAACAGAATTGATTTTTATTATCTCGGCGAAGTTGTGTTATCTCGGCGTGATTCAGCTCTCGTTCTTCGAGCAAATTTTGACCCTTATTATTTCGGCAACATTCACCGGTCATTATTTCGGCAAAATAAAGCTCTCGATATTTCGGCAAGATTGAGTCCTTTTTTTCTCGACAGAACTTGGCTTGTGTTATTTCCGCAATATCTAGCGCTTGTTGTTCCAAATAAGATATCAGAGGGTGGAATCTCGGCGGAAGATTCAATCGCGGCAAAGTTTGACACGTCTTGATTTTAGCAGATCCCAAGTTTTCGGCAAAGCGGTAACAATCTTGTTTTCGGTACATTCTTAGCACTTCCTAGGCTTAATATATTTCTTACTACAGGAAACTCCTAGGCCTTCTAATCCCAGAAAATTCCTAGCGAGATCGGGCTTCGAAATATTTCTATTCTAGCGAAGTCACAGTGTTGTGTAGCTACAAAAAGTTCTTCCGCTTCAGGTTTCAGCAACCCTTTCTACCTCATCCCAGTAATATGTCGAGATTTTAGGTTGAAACGGACTTGAATATTTCGAGACTCAGACGAAAATGTAGCACCCCCATTTTCGACGGAACTCTGCCACTTTCAAATTTCTCCAAAACCTTACAAAACTCTAGTATTGCAGATTTAGTTGAGTTCTTTGCACTCGTCAACAGTATAGTCTCTTCGATCGTGCTGAAGATTTAGTACTTTAAATTGGCAAAGCCGTAGCATCTCACTCTCGGCAAAGTCCTAGTCCTTGACGAATCTCAGTCCGGTGGTTCTGAATCTTGCCTCTTAGTAGATTCAGCAACTATAAGTGCCGCGATTCCTTGACGGTTCCAGTCTCGGCAAGTTTCAAGAGCTCGAACTCAGTGAAATCCGCGACCTACAGAGCTTAGGAATCTCCCAGCAATTTTGGTGACAATAGTGCAGTGGAGGCGGCAAGTTCCCGCCATAATCGACTTGATGCAAGTTTCTGTGCTCCGCAACATTTAAAATCAACAAGGACATTATACTTAGCAAGACTTTAGTCTGAAAGGGGTAGCTCGGCAACATTCCGAACTCGGCAAAGTTTTAGTGAATTTCGGCAATTTTCGCATATCCGACAACGCTATAATAATGCAAATCTCGGCAACGATATAATGATGCAAATCTCGGCAATTGTTTTTGGCCCTTCTGGTTTCGGTAGAATTTCGACATTGGTTCGATTTCTGCTCTTCTCGACGTTCTGCTTTCTACCAAAGTCAGGTAGTTCCAAGTATTGCTACCTAGTTTTGATCAAGCTTTGAACAACTGACAATGGCGCTGGAATGATTGTCACGCTTAAAACTTTTAGTGTATTTTAAATCATTTTCTCACATTACGTTATACGATTTGCAATAATCGATGAGTCGACGTTTAAGTCAATAGTTTAATGCTGTCAAAGGTAATGAGAAACTATTTCATGAATGATAATAATGTAGATATTGCTCTTTGGATTAACGAAAATAGTAAGATTGGACTTATAGAAAATATACTTTCTAAGATCTAGAGATGAGTGGTCGTTCAGTTGGAGTCATCGTACTATCTTACTAAAGACAGACTTTGCTACAGATCGAATTTGCAGAAAGACTTTTGATAAGCATTTTGCCGGTTTTCTTGCCGAGATTTTGCCGAGATTTTTGCCGAGATTTTTGCCGAGATTTTTGCCGAGATTTTGCCGAGATTTTGCCGAGGACCTTGCCGAGAGTTTTGCTGAGGATTTTGCTGGGAGTTTTAATAGAGGTCCTATTAATAACGTTGCTGAGGATTTGGTCGAAGATCTCGCCGAAATTCTTATCGAAAATTTTACACAAGATTCAAGCATAATTTTACAGCATTTTAGACAGTTTCACGAACGTAGTACGGAGAGTCTTGTTTTTAACGTTAAGACGATATCAAATAATGACTTCGACATACTAGAAGCTTTAATCGTATAATAGTTTTTGATAATGGTTAGTTTCTAGCAATGTTTATGGCTAAATCTTGAGCATAATCTTCGGCGAGATTTTCTGCAAAGTTTTGTCTCTACCGAAACCTTCGGCAAAGTCTTCGGCAAAATCGTCGCAAAATCAGTCTTCAACAAAATGTTCGGCGAACGTACTCTTTAGTAAAATCCGGAACAGATATTTCATAGTCGGTCCTTCTGCGGAACTTTCGGCAAGATCAGTCTTTTGCAAAACCTTCGGCAAAATCAGTCTTCGGCGAAATCTTCGGCAAAAGCAGTTGTCGGCAAAATCTGCGGCAAAATCAGTTTTCGGCAAAATCTTCGGCAAAACTATTCCACAGCAAAATCTGCAGCAGAATCTTCGGAGAAATTAGTCTTTCGCAAAAAATATATGCTGTAGCACTTTCTCGAAAGGTTTCTGAAAAGATTAATATAAAAGCTCGCAGAGGCAGCGAAAGGAATGGAATCATGAGATGGGCGAAATACATGTAGATTAATAGACAAGCGCGTGTGTAATCTTCGACAGTCGTGAATTAGAAGAGACGGAAAGGTCAACTTACCCGGCGTAGACTGCAACAATACTACGCGGTATGTCATTATCCTGTTATGAGATAGGTAGTATAGCCCGTCTATCTGAAGGAATCTTTCAAAATATCTTGAGCCTCGAAGATGTATTCAATTTTGCATCGTATCTCCTGCTTGCCTCCATATCATCCCTAACAAGGACTCTTTCCTACTGGTAGGACCTTTCTTTGAGCGACATATAATCTGGGAGATTATGTTATGTCCTTCTTTTTTAATAGATTCCCGAACTACATTTTTGACTTTTGGACTCACTTCTTTTACTTCTGTATTTTCTACTTCCTTTATATCCTCGTCTTTCAATTTTTCTTCCACTTCTGGTACCATCCATCTTTGGATTATCAACTTCTTTAGCGTAACTATTTGCTCTGCTCTAGTTTACCTCTTATCCTAGTTATAGTCACTGTCATTTATATCATTGATATCGATCACTTGTATTCACCCATCCGCAGTCGCCTAGATGTATTATACATGGCGAGAGAAATATAATGTTTATCGCGTCATATTAATGAGTTGTTTCTTATCTTAAGACACGTATTCATGTTCTTGGAACTCCCAAGCCCGTTTGTCACTGTTCTCTTTGCGTTGTAGGGCCTGACTATGTTTCCAATTGTCTTCTAAGATAGAAGTCTATAAAATAGCTAACATAGATTATTATTATGCGAGTGCATCGAGAAATCCCCGCGCGATAGATTGCGAGGTAAGCGGTAGCTTAAGTAGAAGAGGAGTCGAACCACCATCACAGAATACTAAAGACAGAGTGAGTAGATAGTCATATGTAAATAAGGTAATTGAGTGTGTTTCTCCAACGGAATTGAAATACCGATTAGTGAGATCAACCGCTTATTTGCTTAGTCAGACTTCAAAGCAGTGTGGTAGTACTGTTATGGTAGGGATCATACTCTATAGATGAATTAGATTTTCAACAATATGTCATGTTTGCTTTCTCCCTTCTCGTAAAGATTTGATCAGATGTAGCGATAGTGTCAAGATGTAAGACATCAATTAGCGACAACACGATGATTTTCCGTTCTGGTTCAGTCATCGAATGATGACAGTATTATGTATACAAGATGTTGCTGTTTCTTGAAGTTTATACTTTTGTTAATGGTTCGTAGATAACAAGTAGACACGATTAGTCGAAACGAATCGACAGTACTTAAAAATATAATAATCATGGTTTTGATAATTTATAAATAAATCCAATCATTTTTTTGGTTTTTGGTAATAGGTTAATAAGTGAACTAAATCTCATGGTTTTTGATAATTAATAATTAATCACCTAATAAATTACTCCTTATATTTTTCGATGAGTGAAAATTAATCTACAAAAATAAATTGATTCTTACCTAATTAATCATGGTTTTTTTTGATTTAAAAATTAATCAATCAAAATAAATCAATTCTTATGGTCTCGTGGAAATATATTTCGGCGGTACTACTAGTCTTCGCAAGCAACGTAACAAAATGGGACCACTTTTTCGCTATATAGTTATTCTTGTTTTTCCATCTTTAGCATAATCTAATAGCTGACCTCTACATAGAGCTATGACGAATGATGATAATGAAGTGACAGTGCACGCTCCGAGGAATATTATAGTAATGTTTTAATCTAGATAAACGACTTGTAGAACATCTTGATATATTACCGGGGGCCTTGATTATAGTAAGATCGTGCTTCTACATTTTTTAAAAACCGTGCCAATTTAATATCGATAGTAAATCTCGAATTTTAGCATACTCGATTCAGTCTCGAACAAATCATAGGTAAAAGAATCAGACTAAACTACCTATCAAATACCTACAGTACTAGGCTTCTACATAAATGTCACCCTTTTCAATACAGACCTGAGACTAGTATAAGTTAAATAACATTGCCGTACTACAATTTCTACGTATACTCCTAGAGGAATTGAGGGTTTTGCGCAAAAATACATGTGTGCATGATATTATAGACAGATTTCAGTACTGTCTGAGTTCATATCGGTCCCAACCTTGCAACGTTAAACTTCTGGTAGCTCTGGTCAATTAGAATCGCATGAAAAAGCCATAATTTACGATGCCACAAACAGGGCCTTGGTAGACCGAATTGATCTATCATATAGCTAAGCTTTAATATATAATCCATAATGACGAGTATGACAAATATTTCACCTGCCCTTACAACAAAGCCGCCGAAGATAGTATGCAAGTATACCAGACTTAACAATATATACCTCGAATTAATTACACGAGAACAAACATTCCTAATGTACAACAGGGTTAGTTGTGATAGTGTACTCTTACAGTTTTGATAAAAGTGAATCATAATCGCTCGAGGTCGGGAAAGCTAGCATTTGTATTATTGTAGATAGCTAATTGAGCTTTGACCAGTCTCACATATAATCTACGGCCACGGAGTCTTGCAATGCACGCCGACATTCACTTTCATCCAGGATACAAGTCAACGATAATTCTCCTGCGAGTAAGTGATATCTTGACCTATCATTACAACAGCTTGACCGTGACTAGGTTAGCCATGATATCGATCAGTCTAAATCGTTAGACTTAAAAGTAAACACGCAAAATCTATTAAACCAAGGCAACTCTCGACGAACTTGACAGTGCTTAAGATTGAAAGTTCTGCTAGTCTAAGACATCAATGTTTAATTATAACGAGATTTGAGGGGATTCAAATGCTTGTGAATTGATCTTCAACAATCTGACTGTCGTAGAGAGGGCTGAGAGGACCATGTGAAAACTCTCGGATGTGATCATTGTAGAGATGAAGCTCAAAAAGAAATGACGAGATTATCGCAACATTGTTCTAAGAAGAACAGGCAGATAGTATGTTGAAAAAGCTATCTCTAATACGTTAGCGATCACGTCGTTAGTGTCCCATACTACCACCCTTCTTCCCGTTTTCGTCCACCCTTAGACTTACTACATCCTCTGTGCCGGTTCTCGTTCTATTGCTGTCTATAATGCGAATGTCGATACCCTTAGAAAGAAACGAGAAAAATCGATATATCTGATGAATACTGCCTTAGACGTAATCGCCGGAGTTACCGTATTTTGTCTTACTACACCAATCGGTCTTCATGTGATAGCATCACAAAGCAGCTGTGCTAGGACTAGACGCTGATTTCAAACACTGATGGACGCCCCACTACATATTTCGGTCGCTATTTGCAAAATTAATCTAGTGCAGATGCTTAGCTGACTATAACTTGGGTCTAGATAGTTGTTTCTCTAACATTATCATTCCCTTATGTCTTGACCATATCTTGTTCGAAACACAACACCCATGGTAGGAAAGATACTTATATGTCTATACCTCTCCTTCTTATAAGTAACTTTGACGTCTATTGATACATTCGTTCCTTTGATCTATTATACTCTAGCAAGAAAATCTAATAACATGATTCATTTCCTTACACCGTTACAATGTGAAAGGATGCTGTGCCGGTTCTCATATTATAGGCTTCTATAATTAATTAATTATTTGGATCATATACAAAGTAGCGATCTAGCGTGAGCTGTAATCTTGATTTCTAATCTGCGCATCGACAAGCCTTAATTGATGCTATGTCTGTCTCAACAATAAGCATTTCGCGAACAGTGTCTGCTGTCATTCTAGTAGACTTTCGGCAACTGTAGCGCCGTTACTCCACAAAATAGACTATGGCGGGAGATTAGAAACTCACTGAAAATTGTTGACGAAAGCCTGTCAGTAGATAACGTGTTAATAGAGATTATGATCCAGCCGCTCGATGAATCTGTTGAACATATATTATTAATAAATATGACCAAGATTTGCCGAAATTGGGTTCAATATTGCCGAGTGATTTTGCCGAAACTGTCCTCTAGGCCATTACGCCAGATTCCCCTAACTATTACCACGAGAATAAGTCAGATGTTGTTCAAAACCTCGCAGCAAGTATTGCAGTAGTAATATAAAGGTTTTGAGCGGAGTAGTTTTCAAATAAAGGCAATCATTTACACTACTTATAAGTCTTTATCGCTAAAGGCTTAACCTTTACGTAGCTTCTCGTTTTAGAGCATTGTCTCAGATAATTCGAAGTCCACCTAGTATTCTTAGAAGTTCTACGGAACTAGATCGATAATGCCATAGATTTTGCAGAAAGGTCACACCTAGCTCGATCACGAAAATTGCCGGGAATGTCGTCGAAATGTTGCTAACACTTTTGTCAAGCGTATTGCCGTCTGCCAATAGTCCCGCCTGAATAACTCCTCATAAGAAATCAGAATCAAGCCAAGAATAATACCTAACACATCCGGGCGAGACTTGCCGAAAGTAGCTGGAAAATTTTGCCGTGAACAACATAGACAATATTTTGCCGAATATATCGTTGAAGTTATTGCCGAAAACTTGATTCTCGTATTGTCAAATAGTCTCCTAGCCATCTTACCCAGAAGAACTGCACGGATGTGGATAGAATACCTCTTGGCGGGACTTGGATACCCTTTGAAAGATGATAGGGCGGGTTGCCGAACCTCGCCAAACATATTGCTGAAAACTTATGCAACCACAGTGCCCGCGTTTTTGGGGGGCAAATCTCTAGAAGACTTGAAGAGTCTTGCTAGATGGCGTAGCCTTCCAAAGATGTGACCTAGAGTGTTAACGAGGCTGTTGCCGAAAGTGTTCTCGAGGACATATACGCATGATACTGCCGATAGTATCATCAAAACCTTTGCAAGCTAGAAGGTTTCCAACATAGTAGAAAGTTGCCTTGCATGTCCTTAACACTATCATACAGGGATTTGATCAATGTTCCATGAAAAAACTACGTTCAAGTCGGTTGAAGATGTTGTCGTCGATATTGCCAATCTTTTTTCGAATACATCTGTGTGAGAAATGATTCGAATGTAGTGCTGAACTTCGTGCGAGTTCGAGATACATCATCATAGCAAAAAGGTTCATAGGAAGTGTCGTCTAACTAACTAGAGAACGACTGACGATATAAAACTACTACCGAACCTGCCGGAGATAACGCCAAGTATGGTACCAAATGTGCTGCCAACTCTACGGTCGAGATTACTGTCAGGATTACTGCCAGCCTAAAGCCGGACCTTGCTCGAGACACATTGTCCAGTCATATGTAGAGAACTCCAGAGAGTCGGTCCAAGAATTTCTGCCGAAGATATCGCTAAGACTCTCTTACTATCTATGGCCAACAACTTCTAGAAGCTCAAATTCGAACACGAATCTGAACAAGACATAAAGAATTACGGAATCTGGTACGGAGATACTTGTTAGACGTATTTACGAAACTTTCGCGGAAACTTCTGTCGAAATGTTGCTAAGACTTTTGGCGAAGTGTTTGCCGAAAGTCGTACCTAACTTTTTGCCGAATTTGCCGCCGAACTTATTGCCGAAAGTTTCGCTCGAATTTATGCCGAGATGTTTTCGAACTTCTTGCCGAGCATTTCGCCCAGGTTTTTGCGGAACTTTTTGCCGAACCTGTTGCCGACCTTTTCGGCAAAAGTCATTGCCGAGCTTTTTGTGGAAGTGATTGGAAAGATCGTTGACGAGTTTCCCGCCAAACATCTTGCCTAGCTTTTTGCCGAATTCATCAACGAACCTTTCGCCAAATTTGGTGCCGACGTTTTTTGCCGAAGTTTCCGCCAAGAGTTTTGCCAGAGATATTACTATGACTCTTTCCGAAATCTGTACCGCAGCCTTCGAGCTTGTACTGAGATATCCTTCGAGGCTCTGACTCAGGCGATTGGCAAAAACTTCGATCTAACGCTTGCTTAGGTTCTTGCCGGAGACACTACCAAAACGTCTATCAAGATCTTTAATTAACGCTCTTGCCGTAGATATCGCCCAACCTCTGTCATTATCCCAGGAATCGCGAAAAGAATTGTAGGTTTCTTCCTCGAGGATCTTTCCAAGATTACCACTAGCATAAATGCCGACAGTCTTTCTAGAATCGTTCGCTAAGGCTTCGCGGAAGGTATTTGCGAAAACGTTCGTCAAAGCCTCTATCTAAACTCTTGCTGGAAATAGTAGTCAGTTTAGTCTATGCCTCTGCGGAAACTTCCGCCGAAACAAGTGAAGCTTTCGCTGATGCTTTTGCAGATATGTCTATCGAGATCCTTACCAGGAGTATGACGCAGACTTTGGTCGAGAGTCTTGCTAGATTTATGGTCGAAACTTCTGCTGATCCCTCTAGCGAGACGTTCATAAAGCCCTTTGCTAGATTGCTATTTGAGATGGAACTGAGGACTTCATCTAAGCTTTTGTCGAAGCTTTCTCCGGATCTTTTGCCAGCGATATCACTGCTATCAATCCTCAGATCGATACTAGAGAAATTGACGAGAGGAATGGCTGAAGGAACTAGGATGACTACTTCGATTGAGACGGGGATTAATGTTCGGATCTTAGCCAAGATTTCCGAACAGAAATGGCGAAGCTTGTGGTGCAATTGTTACATAACTGTTGCCTAGGGTTTTATTCTAACTCCTGCCAAGACTCTTACTGACAATAGCCCGAAATCTCTGCCGAATTCTGCTGACAAAATTATTGCCGAAAGTTTTGCCGAAGTCTACTGAGACTTTTGCCGAAACTTTTGCGGAGATTTATTCAGAAACACGGGACCTAATTTCTGTCCAAACTTTGCCGAGACTTTTGTCGATAATCTCGACGCTCGTGTTGCCGAGGGTTTTGCCGAGGGTTTCGCTGGATTGTTCGCGAAAGCTCTTGTCGAGATCAATACCAGAAAAATCACTGAATTCTCTGTCCATATTACAGTTTGCGCAATGATCTGTTGAGGCTTTTGCGTAGGATAGTTTAGATGACTATAACGCGATGAAGACTCAACATAATACCGAAGTTACTAACAATAAGATTACCGAATACACTAAGAATAACGCACAGATCATTGTCGAAAGTTTTGCCAGAATCTTTGCCGAAACTGTAGCCGAAAAATTCGCAGCAATTCTCACCTTTCTCGGCTATAACATTGCCGAACCCTTTGCCGAGCATTCCGCGGAAAGCTGTGCCGAAAACCGTGTCGAACACCTTTGCCGAGAATTCCGCCAAAGGTTTTGCCTAGATTGATACGAGAATCCCGCTTAAGATGTGTTGTGGATCGATAGTAACGTTTCCAAACTTTGCTAATATGTCGGCAGAGAACACGTGAACCATCTTTGAAGACATTTTTACAATGCTTATAGAACATCTCGCCGGAAGTTCCTAGCGAGCGAGGGTGTTGCTGACTCGGATCAATGTTACTGAAAGCGATTCTCCATCAAGCCAGGATGAGCTGTGCACACGTCTCTAAGAAAAAGAAATTATGGAACGCGAAGGGACCTTATCATAGAGAGCACAAAAGCTTCGATCGATGTCTCACTTATGGAGGATAACTGCTGAAACAACCGCGATGTCTGAAGCAGAAACGTATATCGTGTATTACCAAAAGGTGAGGGCTAATCGACAATGAAGACCTACGCATTTATTGGAAAATCGTTGTGAATTCGTGAGATCAACGACTTCTTCTTCTAGTTACGAACAAATCGTCTAAAGTAGCAAGAACACAAGGATAAGTCGTGTCAAGTCATCTCTTAACACCTAAGTATGTGCAAATTGTCATATTAGAGTTATTCCTCACTAATAACAGATATGTGCTGTCTACCGAAATTCTTCTTGGTAATAATAACCCTTAGATGTCTTTTTATGTATGTTTCTCTCATGTTATGGAACTCGAACAAAAGTTCGTCGACGACTAAAAAGTAAGTAACCTTACCTTTACTTAATATATCTATTAGGACAATAAGCATAATAGTTATGATAATATTCATTAGCAAACGCTTCTTTGTGAGTCGCGGTCTCGATTTACATTTATCGGACTTCAATATATAGGGTATTATACTGTTGTGATCGTTAATTTGCAGGAAGAAGCTTATAACTATTATGTTAGCATGACCGTTCTGGAAATCTTTTCAATAAGAACATGCACCTTCGCGAAACATCCTCGATTTGGTCGGTAATGCCAAGTTTGCCACCTCTACTAATCGTTTGGTTCTATAAATCAACTGTGATATAATTGTGCATCTGCCGAGCTTGAATTGCGACGCTCAGGCTGCTGAAAAGGTTACTATGAAAAATTACTAAACAAGTTGGCGAAGTTGTTGCCGAAACTTTTGCCGAAGCTTTTGCCGAAGTTTTGCCAAAATTTTTGCCGAAGTTTAAAGGTTTTGCCGAAATTCCTGCTGAGATTTTTGCCGAAATTATTGCCGAAGTTGCAGCCGAAATTCCCGCCAAAGCCTTTGCGGAGATTTATGCCGAGATTTCCTCGGCAGCTTTGCCAAGTTTTTTGCCGAAGTTCACGGAAAGATTCTGCCGAAATCTGAGCCGAGACTTTTGCCGAGACTTTTGCCGAGAGTTCTTCGGCAACTTTCCGGAAATCTTTGCCGATACTTTTGCCGAGATTTTATCGGCATTGTTCCCGAAGTTTTTGCCGAAAATCATGCCGACACTTTCGCCGAGACTTTCGCCGAGATCATGTCCGAGATTTTTGATGAAAACGTAAGTCTATTCCTGGAATGGATTACTATACATAGCCCTGCTGATAGAAGATAGCGTCTACTCGTAGATCGATTGATAAATATACTTCGACTTGGGTACTAATATACCTCTAGCCACGCGTAACTTGTACACCTCTCATTTCGAACAGGGTTATGTATAGCCGTTTCCACGCCGTGCCGTTTGAATGAGTTTAGCCTCTTAGGCATGAATTCCACTTGATTCGGACCAATAACTACTGATTCTTGAGATCAAACTCCCAGTGTAGCCGGAGTATAACGGACGTGCTAGTTCACCTATCGAAGTCTGGTATCCAGATAAATAGCTTTTTTGAATAAGGTCTGAAGCTTAAAAGTACACTCCGGCAAGCTTTTAACCCATCAATTGAGCTTCCCTAGCCGGGAGGAAAATGTCAAGAAGGTTCCTCATGATACAAAATCATTTTCCTCTTATATTTGTAACCGTAAAAGAGCCTTTTTTATATCATATTAGTGATCTATTTCGTTGCAATTCCTATGAATTTACGCATTTTTACACCCGTTTTACCTGCCCTCGAGGCTTTTATAGAATTCGATTTCGTATTTACGTATAATTCTACGGTCGAAAGATTGAAGATACTAACTCGCAATGACGACCACGTCGCGTGGCCGAAACATGGATCGTAGAGTATAATAAAGTGCGAAGACCTTTGATGTGAACGATTTCAGGATGTGAGGATTGAAGACTAACTGAACACATCTAACGATCTGCCGTCGAGTCTTCCTTTAGTGCATTTTCGCTTTACAGGATTATCGTAGTGATCATTCGAATTGAATCCCAGGAACGTCAGTGCGTTGTCTTTTACCGATCCTTGTTCAAGGACAGCATTTGTTAGGGAAGCGAGTCTCTAAGTAAGACTTTGCTACATCTAGGAAGCGAATACCACTAGTTGAACCTCTCTAACTACAACTAAATCTAGGCCTAGAACTAATGATTATAGCGTAGTAATATGCTCTAAATCTAACTTGTTCTAGCTCTCGTAAATAGCAAGCTTCTTAGTTTAAAACACTAAGCATATCCTAGAAGCAGTAAGGGTCTTAGTTAGTCATGTACGTTAAAATCGAGATTTAATGGCCGAGACAGTCACTTACCTTAGAATTGTATTTAAGTTGTTACTTTTGTTTGGAATTTCTTTTGGCCTTTTCCTAGTTGTAGTTTTGGGTCAGCTAATTAGTTGTTCTTGCTATTTCTATATTAATCTGATCTCATCATGGGAAGTTTGAATGTTTACTTGATCCGCTCAGTTGTAGGAACTAATTAGATTCCACAGATGAGGTGTTTGATTGGTTTGATAAACATCAGTCCATCACACCGCAATTCATTTTGACTACGAAAATCAAGGACATGGCCCGAAGGTAAAAAGAGCTGGAACAAGCCCCTTTGCTTGGGTGCTTGGATGCTATAGAGGCGCTGGACTCGGCCTCATGACTTTGAGAAATGTAGGAGACCCTATGAGTAAAGCCTTACGCGGATGCGTGTACTCTTAGTAGCTCCAAGCCATATGTTGTCTATCAGGATGGACTGCAATTCTTATCTGTAGCGAAAGCTAACAATGGCTGTAAGGAAACACTTCTTCACAGGTCAAGCTCCTTCAAGAAAAACTACTAATACAGCCTTCGATATATACTTTCAGGACACGATAGATCTGGCTCGATCAGAACACCATGTGCGAATAGGACGTTCGTAAAACGTAGATCAAACCATATGAACTCGTTCTCTCGAGTGACTTTGCCGTATTTCCTTTCATTAATAACCGATTGATCATAAAGATTAGACGGAGAGTTATCAACAGGGACGACTTGGCAGTGGATGAACTACGCTAGCGTGACCCTACGTGAATGGTAGGTAATGTTTCAAATGTCGTGTGCAACCAGCCAAGCCGGAGAACCCTCTCGACGCCTCGAGGTATGCTTGTAGCAAGTCTACACGACACCTGGGGTAACATTGAGTGACTGGCCACCGTGACAGCGTGATTCTTTTGAAGGGTGCGCCTGATGTGTCACAAGCTTATACTCTCGATGCTAGGGAAGAAGTGGCCGCACATCTGTTTGCTCGTCTTTATGAAACGCTGCATTGTACATTTTGTCGAATCTGGTGTTTGATTAGCGCTGACCTCCAATTATAACTGTCGACTTGTTATTTCTAGCTCCGGCGTCTTCTACAGACTCGAGTGTATGCTGTCTTCTGTAGCAGCCATAGACCTGATTCCATCGATTTCCGTGGTGAACTCCGAGGTATGCTTCGTTCATATACAAATCCTTGTCGCTAAAGACTATTTCGGAGTAACTATAGAGCAATGCTCAACAAAAATGAGTACCGTAAGACTTGACCTTTTACCAAACGGTCTTACGCTAAACAAATGCCGAAGTAATGTTAGCAAGCTCACTGCACACATTCTCACAACCGTATGGTGCATAGTACTTCGGAAGAAAGATACTCAATCGTGTTGAGTAACAATAGTGTAGGAGAAATCATACAATCACTTGCTGAAAAGTATTTGTTGTCGGATATTAGTGGGGTTTCGAAATTCGCTTACTAGAGTAGCTCTACCGCAACAGATTGCCGGAACATATTGCCGAAATAAGATCACGCATGGAATTGAAGAGCAAAACTGCCGAACAATATTGTGGAACTAGATTGCCGAAACAGATTGCCAAAGTTGCATTCGCCTTGTTAACCGAATACTTACATAAGATAGTTGCGTTCAGATCAGACTAATGAGCACGATCACTAGCTTTGCCGACACTCTTGCAAACTGAGTCTGTTGAAATCGTGTTTGAAAGTCTTACCGAGGGAGGAAAACAAAGGACTCTCCGAATCGACAGTGCGCAGACATCGCGCATGCCCTAACCTTTCCCTTTTCCAGGACGAATATTGGCAGCCAGATGCCTGTAGGTGAATAAATGCTATGATATACGCTTCGTCATCTGATTTGTTCATCGCGAGGCTAAGAATTTCTTTATGTGGAACAATGCAGCCCGGTTTCTGTCAAAATGGGGCTCTGTGATTTATGCCGAGAGGCGGTAGCGGGGGGCCTTTCTCAAACTGCTGGCACGACATCACCACCTATGGCTCGCATGAAGGCACGCCGTCGACATATGAGGTAACTAGAAATCAAGCGGTTTTCGGCAATTATGGATTTAGAGTTTGCCGAAGAATCTCCTTGAGTTGCTGTGCCGAGAAATACGTAGCAAGATCTATTACCTGTTCGTCTAATATCTCACTTACTGAACCCAGCACGCTTGATCATTATGTTTCGTTACTGTTACGAGTATATACGAACGTAATTTGGACAATATCAAAGGCTTATCACAAGTTCTAGCGATGTTTATAGTCGATATGCCATGCTTGCTTGATTGTACATGTTAATCCTCCCAATCCTGTTGTTATTTTCTATACTCATAACATCTGCTGAATTGCATCGCGATTCTACTGACGAGGTCGGTCAAAGCGGTTAACACGTGCCATATTCCATAGTGCACCAGCTAATGTCTGTATTCTGCCCCATCGCGAATCGGATTTCGGACTTCATCTCCGTATTGAAACCAAGCCTTCTGAATCGAACCGTGTACATGGACCTAGGATTAAGCGATACGCACTCTTAGCTCTTTCGACTACTTCCATCAATGTATTGTAGACGTTTTTCGGCGAAACTGATGGCATCGGATTGCGAGATCAGTACACATAACTGCGAGGTTTAACACAGGGGAAGCCGATTGAACTATTGTAGGTTTTCGTGGAGAACCCAGCCTAAGATGGTAACAATGGTTAGCCCAAGAATGTCCCTGTTGAATCTCGAAAAGATGGGCTACATACTACTCTGAACGGATCGCATATATATAGTCTTCATCTCTGGCCCCCTCAACAGGTTGGTTGATAGATATTCCGATACTGGTGGAGTATTTCACGATGAATCATCTCAAGATAAGCTAGACCTATAAAACTCGAGCGCATCTTATTGCGTTGGTCTCAGCTACTGAGGGAGTCAAAGTTTCAACTCGTGGGTTTCAATTTTTTCCGGAAAAACTTTAGCATGATCCAAAAACATCACCGGATATGCTTTGTGTTCTGTCTGTAAGCGCTAGCGCAAGAAGGACTCCATCAGTCGCAAGAGAGCCCCGCTTTCTCGTCTTGCAGATCTAGTACCGATGATAAAAGGGGTCTTAATTCGGATCTGCCGCAGAGCTGCCACATGCATCATTGTCTACCTAAGCTTTTCTTGATAACGCGACAGTATTCGGCGATGCTAGTATGTCAATTTGTATACATAGCTTCTCTGCAACTCTAGAGACTCAATCTCGAGTCTTTGTTGAGACCAAGCTCTCCGGGGGAGTAAGACCCAACCTGAAACGTTAAAACGAGCGGAAAGGATCTGTCGGAACTTGATAAGATTAGTATACTGAAAACACGGAAGGGATATAACTAGTTTGACACAAGAGTAGTACCCTATACTAAGTTAGTCACGACGCCCGAACAGGACCAGAACTATGAGCATAACGTCATGACTGTAGAAAAAGATGGACATGGTTCGATATTGGTTGATGATGTATGTATACCCGTTAATGGGATCAGGCTTTGCAAAGCCTCGCAAGCTACTCTTGCTTAGATGATGCTGGAGCCACTCCTCGGGACATATAATGACGTCGAATTTTGACACGAACGTCCAATGGTTTTATGAATGAAATAGTTTACCAGGATAGCTTTTTACCCTATTTTCCGGTCACTACCATATCTATTTTATTGCTAGCATACAATTTGAATGCTTACTACCAATGACTGTCGTCAAACCAATCACGAGGTGGATGGCGATTACACAAACTCTGGCGTACTGGTTCACTCTGTCGATCACTAGATGAAGGCGTGAATCTATTTGCTAAGTGCGTCTCGACTAGGCTCATGGAATAGGTTTGTACGTATTACTTTGCCCCTCAGATGTGATTGTTCACACTAGGTCGCAATCAAGGTACTTTTAAGCCCTATCGATGGTTTTTACTAGCCCTATGGATCGAGATGTGCTGACCGCGTAGATGGTGTCTTGCCGATGGCGGTCGACGAAGCACGTTTTCCAATGACAGATTTGCGGCATGAACTATGCCGAGCGCATTCTGCAAAGCGATCTTCAATGGAAACTTACCCGAACGGTTGTGCTGAGGAATTTACCAGGCGTATTTTGCCGAAAGACTTTGCAAGGAAATTGAATTATCGGGGTTTGCTAAACAAGATTGCAAATCAACTTTGACCAACGAATTTGATGAACGACTTTGCCTCACATTTTTGTGGAAGGGTTCGTGAATTTGCGTAACCGTTCTTGCCGAGTACGTTGCTGAATAGCGAGAGGGTTTGCCAAATGACTTTTGCCAAATGAACTTTGCCGAATGAGACCCGGGAGAGGAAACTTGTCCAACGATTTTCGAAACAACTTCACCAGAGGAGTCTTGCAGACCGTGTATCTTGGACGTTTTCTGACGAGCGCCATTGGTACTGGATTCTTCGGCAATGTTTGTTAAGTAATCGCCCTTCGGCATTTCGTGCTTGTCGTTTCCTCTTTGTTGAAGTTTCTTCAGCAGTAGTGTTTCAACGATATTTTACAGCAAGCCTTGCTGGGCGGAATTGGCCGAAAGTCGTCTTTCGAGAAACACGTTTTCGAGAATCTCTTTACGGCAGTCTCTTTTCGGCAATTCTTTCTTCGGCAATCTATTTTTCGGCAATCTTTTTTTTCGGCAATCTATTTTTCGGCAATCTTTTTTTCGGCAACCTTTTTTCCGGCAACCTTTTTTTCGGCAATTCTTTTTCGGCAATCTTTTTTTTCGGCAATCTATGTTTCGGCAATCTTTTCTTCGGCAATCTTTTTGCGGCAAAATCTCTTCGGTGATATCTTTTCTGTAATATCTTTTCCGCAACCTCTCTTTTTAACGATGTTTCTTTACCAGAGTCCTTTTGGCCTCCGAGAATCGTTTCGAGAATCAATCCCTTGGCATTGTTTTATTCTGCATAAGGATGATTGGAATACCTTTGAGCAGCATTGCTGCCGGCAAATTCATTCGGCAATATCGCTTCGGCGATGTTTTTCCAGCAGATCACTTCGCTGATTCCGGTTCAGCAAGATTTCCGACATCTTTTCGACAGGACGTCTTCGGCAAAATGGTTTCCTTGATGTTCCTTCGGTAACGGCTTGTCGGCATGCAGGTTTTGGAAAATCTCTTTGGCAACGTTTTACGGCAAAGGAGTTTCGTCGCAAGATTTTGAACAGATCTTTTCGGCAATATTTCTTCGGCAAAGTCTTCTTCCCAATATTCTTTGGCGATATGTACTCGGCAATATCTCTTTCGGAATACATCTTCGGAAAGATGTTGTCGTAAGTATGTTTGGACAATAACTTTTGTGGGAGGCGTTTTCGGCAAATTGCTCGGCAATGACTTTTTGATAGTTTTCCTTCCAGTAAACATCTTCGGTAATATGGTTTAGCAACGTGTTTCCGGAAGTGATTGCACAACACTGCTTCGAAAATAATCTTCGTACTTTTTTCCGGTCGGGTTTTTTCGGCGTTTTCATTTCGGCAATACGTTTCGGCAATATCATGTGAGCCATAAATCTTCGGCAAAGTCATTTCCGCAATACGGTTCGGCAATTTATTTTGGGCAACATCATTTCGGCGAAATATGAGCGGCGATATTCTTCGGCAGTATTCTTCGGTAACGTCTCTTGGGTGCTATTGCCTCGGCAGCATGATCCGACAGTGTCTTTTGGCAATGGTTCTTCGGCAGATCCGTTCGACAGAATGTTTGGGCAATTGCGTTTGTGGCACACTGCTTCGGCGATAATTTCTGGTGATAATTCTTTACCAATGACTTTCGGCAATATCGCTCTGCCGGTATCCTTCCAGCAATACGTCTTCGCCAAAAACTATGAGGCAATATCGTGTTCTAAAGTCTTGCCGAGCGCATTTGCCGACGAATTTTGTCGGACAAGAGCTTGCCGGAGTATGAAGATTGCCGTACGAAGCTTTCCGAATTGTATTCGGCAGGAAATTGACGAGCGGTTTTGCACGCTAAATCTCTCCATGATGGTTTTGTCGAAAGTGTTGCCGACGCCAGTAGTTAGTTGAACTTTATTTATTAAGGAGTGTCGTGGTATCGCAAGTCTAGCCGAAAGGCCTCCTAGTCCAAATAACATGGGAGTGAGATGGAACGTGCCAGTGCAAGAACTTATGCCACGAATCGTCTTAGTGAGATTGAGAAGTCCTACCAGCCTTGCTGCATCTAGCGCAAATGTTTGATGTCAGAGATACGTTGTTACGTGTAATCCGAACACGTAAAGAATGGATCAAAAACAAATATCGGCAACGATTATGATTTACTTGTATAACTTTCAGATTGGTATGGTTAAGATCGAACCGACTTGCGCAATTAGAATAAAAGGAGAATTCACGCGCACATACTGACACTCGGAGTATGGGAGAGGAAGGTGCAGGACATAAATCAACACCGGACAAGAGTTTTGCCGAAAGTCATCCTGTTTTCGGCAACTCAATGAGTCCACTGATTTCGGCAATCTTTTCGCCAGTTTTGCGCATACTGATTTTGTCGAGATTTTGCGGTATCATACACCGATTCAGCATGGACGAGGCGAGTCGTAGTTACTAAGCTGTTAGTGTGTTTTTGAAAGAGAAATATGGTCCCTTTCACTGAGGGTTTCTTCTTGTGCTCTATTGTGCATACAATAATCCGGAGCAAGTTCGAATTTTACTAGGAATCCCGCCGTTGAAATAACCTCGGTTGTGCTCCAGTCGTTATAGCCTACTCGAAGACGTATTTGTACTTCCGATCATTGGTCACTAGCAGATAGATATGAGCAACATACCGAGTTTGAGTCCTTGAACACGTATGCAGTGAATGTTGGACACCAGCGAGAAAACACATGTTGACAGCACAATCTGATCATCGGCAATCGTCAATTCCAAATGGTGGGTTCTAAATGCAAGAAGGCTAGAAGTATGACCAATGATCTGGACTAGACGGGAGTTGGAAACATTAGCAAGGACTTTTCAGGGTATACATCCTTGAAGAAAGGATTGCCGAAATCATATTTTTCGATCTCTCGTTCGGATTCAGGATTGTCATATGAAGAAGACAACCATGTGTGACGAAAGAAGTTTTGATTTCATTCATATAATATCCTCCGTCACAGTCAACCCGGTTTGATCAGGTCGAAATTACATTTGAAATGACTATGGTTCGAAAAAAGCGATTGCCGAAAATATCCCCAAAACTGCCAAGACTGAGAATCTACGATCCATCGTTGTTTTGTCGCATGACATTGTTGGACCTATCAAGTCGGTGGAATTTTGAGATCCTCATGCGGATGATCGATCTGTGCAAACATCGAACCATGCTCACCAAGTTATGGATGTAAAGAATGTTCAAAAAGGGGCAACAACACCGTGCTTCGATCAGACGTTGACATGGATGAGATTTCGAACGGTGCTATCCCTGAAGCAAATCTGTGAATCATCTTGTGCCTGATTCTCGGCAAGATTAAGCAGGAAAATCATCATCAGGATTGACCATCGTACAAGGACGTGTAACTTGCTTTATCCTTGGACAATTGATTTCAAAGTATACAAGGTAATGAGTAGTTTTATTGAATATATGATTTTACAGTAATGGTATATTTCGGCAAAAAGTCTTGCATGAGCTCCATCTTTCTTGACAATGTGTCTAAGATCATTCTTTAATGAATTGGAGAAAACGAGATGCGACATAAACAGCGTTAATGGTAGTTCATTTCCTATTGTGAGAACTTCAGGCAATCATTGAACAGCCAAGAAGATTGTTGATAACGGACATGATCATCAAATACCCCTCTCTATCTAGATTCTACTATCAGACATATTTTGTGCAATCGGACGTCCAACCAGAATCAGTCCGTGACATCTTCCGGCCTCTTCTCTTCAGCGAGAGCTTTTGCCAATATATCCGAGTACTCGCCTTGACTGGCTTCCAACTCTTTGACAACACCAAACAATACTTTCAAGTCTTTCCTACCATGTTCTTCCGCAAGAAACATGGTCATAAGACAATCTCGTGAGAATATCGTGGGATCATCTTGATAATCCTTGATGGCTTTTTCTTGTATGACTTTTGCTTCATCGGCTATGTCCTCTTGTGCCTTTACAATCTCTTTTGCTTCGGCAAGACACGCTTGCGCTTGACGAAGTTTAAGATTTTTGAGCGCTCCAGGTGTATCTTCCACCTCTTTGGACGCCTGTTCCACCTGTTGTTCGTAGTGTTCAAGATTGCCACGAATAGAGTCGAGTTCTTCTATTGCCTTTTCCGAAGCCCCAGTCGCTTTCTCCACTGCATCCTTATATGTCTTTGTCTTTTCCTGACTGACAAAAAATGAATTTTGTTGATCTTTGTACCGAGCTGATTGTTCTTTGATAGATTTGATCAAATCCTGGATGCCGGTAGTATTGTTTGATGAATTATTTGTTGTAGATGATTGTGGAGTTTCTTTTGGTGTGTTTTGTGACGTTATGGCGCTTCTCGGTTTTACATTTCTTTGTTGGGTTTTATCATTTGGATTGAGTGATGGACTGATACTTCGAGGGCGTTTTTTGGAATTTGGAGTACCCGACACGTTATTTCCGGTTAATTTTGCCACTGATCTTGATACTTCCACTGGTGCAGACAAAGCTTTTGCCGATTTGTTTTGTGTTTCCTTTTCCTTTTCTGTTCCGGCATCCGTCACCTCTGACATTTCCACCACGTCGTGAGTTTTTGAAGTTTCATTTACCGAATCAAAGTTTAGTAAAGAAACTTGTCTCTCCGATCCGTCATCATCGTCATCATCTTGCATTTCCACGTCCCGTACAGCAGAGCTTTTATTCTTTTGTGCCTTTTCTGCTTGATTCGTTTGTGGAGTCTTGTTTGTAATTATTTTGGTCTGAACCGGTGCAGATCGTGATATACTCGACGAAATCGGAGTCGAACGGGTTGATGTCGAGTGGTGTTTGCGCAAAGGCTCGGTTTGTGGTTCTTTTACCTCACGTTTATCTCCAACAGTCGAATTTTTCGCCCCAAGTTGTCTGTCCACCGATGCAGACTTTCCGATGGAAATGGCAGACCGTGGTGAATCTTCGACGCTTTTCAAGACCCTCTGCATTATCCCATTTGTCAATTGAGCGTGCTTGTCTCCTCCATTGTCGGTAATCAACTCGACAAGCTCTGCCGTGGTAAGTTTTGGTCGAATTTGCAAGACTTTTGATATCATTTGAACGACTTTTTCTGCTATGGGCTTCTTTCGCATTCCTTCTGGAAGGTTATCCGGAAAATATGAGAATTCACCACCATGTGTTCGAAGTCTGTAGAGGTAGGCCTGTTGTTTCTGGATTTGGGTGGTTGAAGATCGATAAAAAGCTCTGGCGGTTTCCATTTCCTGTTTTGACAAGGGTGGTACAACTGACGCGTCGGGATCGAGGTTGTTATCGATGGCAAATCCATATATTTCCAGTAGCAAAGCCTTGTTTTTTCGATCTTCCATGTAATCATTTTTCTTGTTGAAAACTTCGGCAAACCATTCTTTGACCGTGATTTCGATGAGACTGTCGGGGAGGTTATCGACGTAGTTTTGTAGTCGTTCCACACCGTCCTCACTGTCGCAGAGTTCTACCAGATTCAAAGGTGTAGGCAGCGTCATGCTGGAAAAAGAAAAGAAATTATAAAGCACAAATTGTGGTGTAATAGTTATGATTATGATTCGGGGAAAAAAAAAGGGAAAGGTAAAAAAAGGGTGGGAGAAAAATGGGGGGAGTCGGATTAAGCTAGTTCTAGGCAATTTACCCCGCAAAATTCTTCGGCAAACCTACTTGGCGTGCAGGAGCGAGGTTTAAAAATCCGGTGGCTTGCTTATGTCAGCCATATCTTTTGGCTTGCGTCCGACCCTTTTTTCCCAGTAATTTTGACTTTTGCTTTTCATCTCTCTTGTTATCTTTTTTTTTTGCCGAAATATCCTCATCATTCATCAATATCATGGCACGAACTCGGCAGCAACCATCAAACAAAGTCGCCGATGATGCGACACTTCAAACACCTCCACGTCGCGTCGCTCTTCTTATATTTATTGCGCTGGATTATATCGACCGAATGCGTCAAGATATCGGTTCGATCGCGTCAAATCCCGCCCCCATTTCTGCCGAAGATAGTGGCGATACTGTTTATGATAAATTAGTCACACAATTCACCATTGATCTATTGAATCAGAATCAAAATCAAGACACGACATCAAATGCCACGCCTCTTATCAAACCAGCCGATCTGAAAGACACGCGACTCGGATCGGACCAATTAAACGCCCTTGAAAATATCCAAATTCTCGCAAAAGTCACTCTCAAATGGGGAATTGATAATATAAAACACTACGAATGGCACCACAAGTGTCGCAGATTTATTGTTCTGCTTCAACAATGTTGTGGAATTACAAATCTGGAGTCTTTTGAAAAGGTTGCGACAAAGATATTGTTGGAGAATATGACGAAGAAAAAAACTATTCCGGATCCAGATCATCAAATTGAACCTGATTTGTCGACCTTGTCAGTTGCAAATCTGATACAAATATGTGATACAATTTGTCACAACAACCGAAGATTATCATCGCTATCCTCGGCACAAAAAAATCAACATTCATCATCTTCGAATACATTTCCGTCCGACGCCACGTTATCCGCCTCTCCTGAACCCACAATACCCACAAGCACGCCTATCGATCCATCGATACCTTTTAAACGAATGTCGAGCAGAAGTAATACAGTAAGAATGAGTATAGAACCTCGGAGTGGTTCAAAAAGGAGTAGTATACTGTTCAAAAGACCTGGACAAAATATGGATAAAAATATGGATAAAAATATGGATAAAAATATGAAAAAGCAAAATGAAAAAGCAAAAGATGATGATAATAACTCTGACGATGATGATGATGATGATGGTGATGATGATGATGATGATGATGGTGATAATGATGGTGATGATGATGGTGATGATATTGATGATAAAAATGAAAATAAAAATGAAAATGACGAGGAATATAATGATCATTCCAAAGGCAATGACAATGACAACCCAAAAATACTCGACGCATCCAGCAGGAAAAGACCGACAGACACGTCACATGGGAATAACAAGCGACAAAAACGTTCAAGTCGACCACAAATATCTAATATAGAAGATGATGAAGATGAAGATGATATCTTCACTTTGAAACCCACAAAACCCCAACAACCTGTTTTTCGACCCAAATCAGTAATTCAGACTCAAATCGAATCGACATTCAAGCCTCTCATTACCAAATTGGTCACAACAATAAAGGAGGAGAACAAAGGTCTCAAAAATAACAAGGAAAATAAATTAAGAAAGATGGAACTTGACATGCAAATCCAATGGATGGAAAACCCAAAATTTGCAAATATATTTGATCATGAAGAGTCGGTGAATAAACGCTTCAAGATGGATGATGTGGACGAGTCAAAATTCGATGTTCATTACATGTCTGGTGAAAGATATTATAAGTATTGCAAGGCAGGATGGAAGACACGCAAACCTGTCGTGCTAAAGGAAGGATTTTCAGATGAAAATGATTTTGATATGAGTCATGTGGCCTACAGTTTAAAACATGGTTTCGGCAAAAATGCAGTAATTGGACTTAGGGATCCAAACTTGCCTCATCCTACCGATGTTCCTGTTGACAGGATAGTGGATCTTATCAACAATCCAAAGAGGGGTTATAACGCCTTGAGTATCACCAAATTGATTTCTCCACAAAAGCCTCGCTTTACAAATCTTCAAAGGTTTCTCCTTATGGAATTACTGATTGGACAACATGTTCATCATCCTCCCGGTAAGCCGGTTTCTGTGCCAAGTGACATGTTTGGCTGCCTTGATTTCAGTATCATGGGTTTTCCCGGTTCTTGGTCAGGTCTTCATGCCGATGCTTTGACCGGTACCTGGATTCGATTACTCCACGGCCACAAATTGTGGTTCATTCTACGGTCCATGACAGACGCTGATTGGACTGCTTTTACCGAGGAAGGTCAATATTGGAATCCAAAGGATAAAATTCGAATCATTGGTCTCGTCAAAAACGATGTCATCGTCATGTCGCCTGGAAATGTCATTGTCCACGGCGCTACATCTTTGGATTTGTGTTATATGCAAGGTGGAATGTTTTGGGATAACTTGAATGTGACCAATATTCTGAAAAGCCTGTTGTGGCTTGGTGAGAATCGGCTGGACACAAATGAACCAATGTGTAAACAGCTTCCGGCCGTGGTGGAACTGTTGTCAAACATGGTTCACGATTTTCCGACACATTTTAAATTGAAAGGCTCGACTGGTCTCGAGGAATTCGAAAATGCAATTCTTGACTTGAAAGGTTTGGGATGTAAATGTAAGGCTGGATCCTGTTCATCCCGGTGTCCTTGTATAATGGCTCAGAGAGTCTGTCTCTCGTGGTGTAATAGTCATTCGGAATTAGTATCACAAGGTAAAGTCATGAAATGTACTGTAGATCTCTGATTGAAATATGAAATAGTTATTTATATCAAATCCATTATTTTTTATCAGTTCTCAACTGATGAATTTCTGCCTCATTTTTCCACGTGGTCTATCAGCTTCCGCCTTGAGTTTTACCTACATGTTCAGCTTCCAAAATATGAAAGACCTTCACACGACTGATCATGAACCATTTTATATTGCTGTTACATCAAAGTATGCTTGCATATTGCAGGGAAATGAAAAGGGAAACCAGGTGTGAACGTAACGATGCTGGTACAATATACAGACTGGACCTCAAGGACAACGCTGAGGAGTCTGTAGATGCTGTTACTGGAGGTGGAAAATTGGAGTGATTGCCAAAGTCTTGCCGAGCTTTTTGCCGAAGTTTCTGCAGAGGATTTCTGTCGAAGGGTTCTGCCAAAGGTTTGGTCGAATTTTGTCAACGATTTCAAACCTCATCGTTATTCCCAAAGATATCATCAGAGTTATTGCCAAAGTCATACCCGAACTTGGTCGGAAGTATCGCCAAACTGTTACCAAATTACTGCCAAAGCTTTTGCCGAAAGGTTTTGCGGAAAGATTTCGCCGAGGTTTTTGCCGAAGATCTCGGTAGCATGGGTCTTGCCGAAGATCGTGCCAGGTTGTTCGCGATAACCTTCGCGAACAACAGCGCTAGAGATGTTATTAAATTGTTGCCTAAATTACCATCGAAGTCACGCGTGGAATCAGGGTCGAAGTAAACTAGATGATTGCTGAATCTTTTGCCAAAAACTTCGAGAATTTGCCGAAGAGTCTGCCAAAATCGTGCAAAAGACTTTGCCGACGAGTTCCGCCAACATTTTTGCCGCAGTTTCTGACAAGAGTATTGGTGAAATAGTCTCGAGATTATTGCCAAACTCATGCTTGGAATCAGTGTCGAAACGAACGCCAGAAAACTGCTGAAATATTTGCCGAAATCTTCGCCGAAGATTATTCCGAAAACTTTGCCGAAGTCCTTGCCGAAGATTTTGCCGAAGTTCTTGCCGAAGTTTGTGCCGAAGTCCTTGCCGAAGCCGAAGTTTTTGCCCAAGCTTTTGTCGAAGGTTTTGCCGAAGATGTTGCCGAAGATTTTGCCGATCGTTTTGCCGAAGATTCCGCAGGCATTTGCCAAAGCACTTGCGGTTATTGCTAAAATTATAGTCGAAGTAATTGCAGGAGGACCTATCAAAGTCCTTGGTTAGTTTGTTACCGCAATTATCATCGAACTCCTCACTAATGGTTGTGCCGAAGTTATCGATGTTATCATTCCTCAGGGATTACCGAAGGATTCACCAGAACGATTATGATCTGTCAATGTCTAACAATTACACAACCGAAAGTCTTCCGTGCTTCTAGATGTTTCATTTTATGCTCATGCAGACGATCAAGCGTAGTTTATGAGAGTACGGCGTAAATTACACATGGCGCAAATCAGCATTATACCTTCTCAACATGGACCTCATACCGTACTTTCAAGACTGTCTTCGTACATTGAAACTGTTATCTCTCACTAAATCGTTATAAATTCATGAGTGGTTAGATTTAGATGAAATCGCTTAGAGATCCTTTGATAGATCTCTACCAGATTGATGTGATGTGAAAGACGAAGAAGACTTGAAGCAATACTACTCCTGATAGTGAAAAGGAATGGAGCAACAATGTTATTACTAAAAATACTACGAATTATTGGCAAACTATTTGCCGAACTCACCGTTCAGCTTGTTGCCGAAATTGTATGTGTAATCTTTGCTGAAGTATTTTGGACGAAGACTTTGTCGGAGTTCGTGCTGGCGTTTTTGCCAAGGTTTCCGCTGGTGATGTTGCCAGCATAACTACTGAGGGTGTTATCGAAGCTATTGTTGGAATTATTGCCGACTTTAGTTGCGAAACTAGTGCGAAATTCATCCTCGAAAGGTTTGCCGGAATTTCTGCCGAAGGTTTTGCGTTTGCCAGACTTGCGCTCAAATCATTGAAGACATTTGTCAGCATGACTATCTAAGCTCTTTTTCAAATTATGGCTAGGATATTGTGCAAAAATGTTGTTTAATCCGTTGTCGCCACTATTGCCGAAAGTACGATCGGGATTATTGCCGAATTTATCGCTGAATTTGTACTCGAGATTCTTGCCGAACTAGTTCTCAAAATCAGTGTGAGGTCAATGACTCAACGTCGCTAATAATATTACAAATTTTCTATCAACCTATTGCCAACACTATTGGCGAAGTCATTAGCGAACACTTTCGTCAAATATTGCTCACTATTGGCGGAATTGTTCGGGAAGTTAATTTCGAGATAGTTACTATAGATATTCCTAGACCTTCGTAAAGGCTGTGCTGAGAGTATTTCAGATTTATCTGGCGAGATTGCTGCTGAGACTTTCGCTAAACTTAATTGCCGAAATCTCCGCCGAGGTCATTGCCGAAGTTGGTTGACATTATTGCCGAGATTATTGCCGGGATTATTGCCGAGATTATCGCCGATGTTATTGCCGATATTATCGCCGAGATTATCGCCGAGATTATTGCCGAAACCATACCTGAGATCATCGCCGAGATCATCGCCAATATCATTGCCAAGATACGATGAGATTACTGCCGAGCTCTCCGCCGGCCTTATCGCCAGAATCATCGCCAAAATTATTGCCGAGATTGTTGCCGAGATCTCTGCCGAGATTGTTGCCGAGATTGTTGCCGAGATTGTTGCCGAGATTGTTGCCGAGATTGTTGCCGAGATCTTAACGAAATACCTGCCGAAACTTTCACAAAATATATTGCTGAGATGATCACTGATTCATTGTCAAGGTTTTTGCCAAGGTCATCACTGACGGACCTTGGTAAGATTATCATCAAAATCATTGCCTAGGCAATTGTCTGGATCATTGCAGAAGTTGTTGCCGAAGTTGATGCCGAATTTTCGTTGACATTTCTGCCGACGTTCATGCGGGAGTTTCGCTGTGATTATTGATCGACCCTTTGTCCATTGTTACCGGAATCATCGCTGATGCTATTGTCGAGAATACTGGAAAAATTACCTTCAAAGCTGTTGCCAAAGTCATTATCGAGCGTATTATTGCCGAAGTTATCAATGAGCGTATTGCCAGTCTCATCAACGTCGAACTGCCCGCCGAAGTAGTTGCTAGAACTATCGCCAAAGTCGTTTCTAGAATCGTGTTGAAATTGTTATTCAAATCATTACCAAACTATTGCCGAAACCCTTGCCGAAATCATCGTTGCAGCTTTTGCCGGAATATTTTGCCGAAGATTCTTGCTAAGATTTTCGAGGAGCTTTTTGTAGACGTCTTTGCTGCAGCTTTACCGCGATTGATATCAAAGTTATTGCTAAAGGCTTTGTTATATTAATCGCTAAGCTTTCTGCCAAACCTTTGCTGAAGTTGTTGCCGAGCTTGTTGCCGAAGGCAATGCCCAATCTTTCGATGAAATTGTTGCTAAGGCATTATTAAGAAACTATTGAGTCGACCATTAAAACTATTGCCAAACCAAATTATCAATCTCCTGCTCGAGTTTGTCATTGACGTGAGTATCGACCTGATTATCGATAATTATTGCCAAAGCTATGGCTAGCATGGTGGCCGAAGTCTTTTGCGAAGGGATAACATTGGAGTCAATTACGAATCATTGGTGAGCTCTTCCTCGACATTATCGTTGGAATTATTGCGGGCGAGGTAATTATCAAAATATTAAGGAAGTTATTACTAAAAGATTGTTGAATCGAGTGTTGAGACTACCGCTATAAACTGTTCTTGAAAATATACTCACATTCTCTGCCGAAGTCATTATCAATATTGTTGTTAAAATCTATCGCTGGAATCATTGCCGAAGTGGCAGTGGAAATTATTGCCGAAATCATCGGCGGGCTTAATGCCGAAGTTGCAGCTAGATTTATTGCCGAAATCATTGCCGAAAATGCCCTGCGAAAACAGCATTGTCACTTCTTTGGCAATTCTTTGGAACCGATGCTACCATTGCATATTGATCCTAAGTTGACTTTGTAAATACATCTAATAATCGCTGATCCCAATTTCCCGTCACTCTACCAGACCTCATGTATTGCGTTAGTCTACCACTTCAATATTTCGCTTATGAATGTATCATTAGTATAGTAACTGCTGTCACTTGGTCACCATATTTCGCAATGTCCATCCTCACCTGTAGTGGCTTTCGTTATCCTTCGGATGCGCCCATTTTCCTAGTCTGCCTCTTGATGCCGAAATGCCAAGACTTTCGGCAAACCCAAATTATTGGATCTAACGCCAAGACCGCACGGAATGGAAAGCTTCTGCCTATCGTCGCATAATTCATTCTAGATTACGATATGTCAATCATCACCGCCACCTCGTAATTTGATTATCCTATCGGTTGTCACCATATCTATCATATATGTGGATATGCCGATGAAGTTTGCGCTCGAGACTGGCTAGAAGGCGCGATCAGCCCAATTACCAAAGCTTCAAGAACCAATATTTGACTTATATAAACGAAATCGATTGCATGCATGACGCAGTTGACCTGCAAGCTGACCTTGCTGCATGATTGGATTATTGTCGCATAAGAATTCCGCATCTGGACAATGTATCTTCTGTTTGCGATCAAGATATTTGGTTCTATATGATTAATTACAGCATCTTTGTTGATTATCTGGATCATCAAGTAACACAATCCACATAAATGGCAGCGGCGAGCTCAAAGGGAGTATCACGGGCTACGAGTACAGGATTGAGTTCAGCCCTGGATGATCTGCTTGACATTCTTGAAGATGATGATGTGAGTAGAAAGAACTTTGGTATTTTGTCTGAATTATTATATCCTGACAGCTCGTTAATAACAGATGATGCAAGATATACTTGAATCCAATGCATCTAACCTATCGCGCAAGGCTCTGTCATCCTTGCAAGCCATTGTCAATCACTTTATAAAGCTTCCTCCACGACAACAACCCACACCAGCGTCCACACAGACACCAAGTCCAAATATCAATAAAAAGACCATCAAAAGCACAAAGCCCGACATTTCCTATAGAGCCGGTCTCACTCCAAAACTGAAGGAGACTGGCCATGAATTGAGTAAAGGTAAAAGGACGTTGTCGTCTCGTCGAGAGAGAAAAATCACACGACGTGCGAGTGATCAAGAAAATTCGGATGATACGGAAGATGATGCGGACAGTACGGACGATGATGCGGACAATACGGAAGATGATGCGGACAATGTAGAAGATGTTACGGACGTTGCAGGGAATGATGCGGAGGATCAAGACGGTGGTGACGGCAATGAAAGCATGGATGATGCTTCTGATGCCTCTGATGCTGCGAGTGAAGGAGATGGAGAAGGGGAAGAGCAAGATGATGATGACGTTGGCGATGAAGAAGCAAACAACAGCGAGGTATGACATGACCTGTCTCATTCATCATGACAACTATGCTGACATTATTCAGGATGAGGTGTTGATAAGAAACACGCAACAAAAGCAGAAACAAAAGCAAGTCGGCGTCCAGGCAGAGTCTGCAACAATGGCAAAGCCTGGCTCCAAACGTTGTGCTGATCTTGCTTCCTTGGATCAACCCGATAATTTACAAAAACGTATCAAGAGTCAACCAATAATCTCAACGTCCCAGATCCCTGACGCCATGATAGCAAAGGTTGTCGAAGCTGTCACCTACCGCGGTCGTTGGAACACCATTTTGAATATGCATTCATTACAGCTTGTCCCTGAAATCGAGAGACTGATTGGAATGGAGAATCAGGCGACCTCATTCCTGTGCGATTTTAAAGTCCTTCGCCATGATTTTTATAACAAGACTGGGACTACTGGAGATGTTTATTATTCTTATCTAGCATATGCACGTCAACTTGAAACTCGTCAGGCACTTGATAGATGTCGTCAACTTTTCATCATGTTGTTTCTTTTTGCGTTGCTACAAATGCAATTCCCACGATCGACCGGACGACGAATTGGTTCTCGACAGATCAATGCGATGCTCGCGAGGCTTTTGGAGTCTGCTTGTGACGAGAAAGCGAGCGAGAGTCAGAGAAAAAGTGACAAGCATAATATGATTAAAAAGGATATTCCGCTTCTAGGTCGATGGATTAAATGTGGTATGCGTCTGAATGGACTCGTGCAAAGGTTTGGTGAAGGATGTTTGTTTTATTTGTGGGAAGCATTGTCACTAGAAGTGTAAGTTGACCAATTTCCATGTTATGTGGCGAGTGTAATAGATGCTAATCATATTGATCATGTAGGCTTTCGCGTAGACTCAGTTCGAGTGGTACAGCATATGATCATGCTATCAATCATCTCGATAATCTTAATATAGCACAAAAGGCAGAGTCATCAGGACTAAACGGCCTTGGAAAAGCAATCATGTCCGAGTTGATGCGACCTTTTACAAAACAAACACAAGTAAAGTAATGGAACATATAATTACTACTGACACTACCATTAATCCTACTACTTTCTTACAAGTTTCTTTATTGTATACATGAATATTCACTCCGTCTCTCTCTCTCGTTTTCTTTGCATAAATCTAGCTTCCCTCAACCATCCATCACTCTTGATGACTGCCTCAAACTGTATTGCCCATCCTTGAATAAATCCCCATTGTAACTCTGTCACTGTCTTTTCCGGTACTTCATCATCTTCAGTATTGGTCGTTTTTCTCTTTTTTTTCTTCGGCAATGGTGCATCGGCCGTAATATCCATCGTTAGAACGTCACGTGCTTGGGCGATAAAGTGCATTACTTCATTCTTGAGACGAGTGTTTTGATCTTCTTTTACAGCCTCGTTGGGATCCAGTTTTGGATGAGTAGATGACCAATTATATTTAGGGGCTACTAGAAGAGTCGAGCCATTGAACAGATTATTATTATCCATGTTTTCTTCATCGTTGACATCGCCATTGTTATCGACATTGTCATCGCTATCGACGTCGCCATCGTCTTGTGAGGTAGTCAAGCGACTGTCAGGACATGTTTTAATGACACCGTCGACGCGATGAAAGAGTTCTGAAAAGGATTCCTCATTGATACTACTATCTTCTTCATGATCGCTCGTAGTCTTGTCGCCGTTGAAAAGAGGTTCCTCGGACGAGATTGTCATCGCTGTTTATCCTCGATACGTCAGACCCTACCGAGCAATCAGATAATTGAATCATCGAATGAATAATCATCAGCTAGAAGCTGCGATGTGTACACAGTTGGTGCTCAAAAGTAGATAATAACTCACCAATAATAGAGAAATAATGCCAAGACCGGTAGGTTTCCGGGCGCAACCGGATACAACTACTCCACGGGATTGGAGCTCAAAAGACACTGCTATTTCATCAGACCATTCAAGATGCGATGTTCCATTCAATGGATGTGTAAGATATCTATCGCGATGGATGGATTATTATCTACTGAAGATGAACGAGAAAGAGATTAAAGTGCCACGGCTCGACACGTGCATAATTTCGGCAAAAATCCTGCAGCAAAGCTGGAAAATGGCACAAACAAACGACGCATTACTGTGATAGCTTGGGCGCATTTCATCTCAAGATGTCTCGACACCTTTATTCTTCATTCTCTGGCGGTATTTGTCTATATTTCCATGGCCTACTCATCATATTGGGACCCTCAAAGCTACAGTCTCATCGCACCGTCCGATGAAATTGATCAGAATCATGATGGTCGTCGCACTTCAAGTTTTAGTCTGCAATCTAGCAGCAGCATACCAGAATCTCCTTTTGGAATGGTCACCACTGAAATCTCACCACATACAGAGAGTTTACGAGCTTCTGTCGGAAGTATTGACCTTGGAATCAGTCCAATAAGTCTACCGCCCGCGAAACAAACACTTCCACCTGGATTTGGAGATGTTGCACCACAGAAAAGCTTTCGGAAGCAGAAAAGGGATGGAGCTGAGTTTCATCAGGCTGGGGCATCGCGGTTGGGTATTGATACGATACAAGAAGAAGGCCATGACGCGGATGAAGCCAATGTTGGTGCGAATATAGTAGATTTGAATGTGGAAAGTTATAATGGAAGAGCGGATATGGTAAGTTATAATCTATCATAACAGGATATTTTCCTAACAATATAATAGGCTGTATCAACAGAATCCACAGACAAAAATCGAGCCCGTCAGCCATTAAAGATCAACACCAATCTCGGCAAAAGAAAAGAAAAGGATGTGATATCTGATAGTCAAGAGGATGAAGATATGATTGACGTGGTGGATAATGCTGGACAATCTGTACCTGTTATGAAAGAAAAGAGATTAGAGGACTACCAAGTAAATGATGGGCAGGATGGACGGCACAACAAAGTTGTAACACCATCAGTCACCACATATCTCGGCGGATTGTTGTCCAAATGCCACGAGTTCTGCATTAAACTGTTTATATTCACCAAAAGAATAGCCATGGCAACATTGGTCATTGTCATGCTCTGGTCTGCATATCGTTTACATCGCGCATGGTCTCAATACTCTCAGAACGAACCGATTACTACCATGGTTCGTTATTTATTAGACTGTCTCTTGAATCTGGTAATGCTTGTACTGATATGGATCTCAACCCTTGTTACAACTCCAAACAATGTGGATTTAATTAATAATACAACCGGTATTACATCAAACAAAGTGTCGCATTGGATCCCGCCGTCTCGACAATGGCCTGAAGTACATGAATGGCTCGGACAACCTGTCACCCTAAAGCAATTAATCATTGATTTTGACAATGTCTCGTTCAACAACAGTCGTGGCGTTGAAGCTTTTAAAAGGCTAGAAACAACAAAAAATCAATTGATCAAGGCCATCTCCACACAAATCTCGTTCTCCATCAATACTGCCGATATTATATTTAATTCGCTCGAAAGTATCCATGATTTAATACGGGGCGATCTTTATCAACTTCCAGTCTTGTTATCTGATTCGGATTCGAATTCCTTTACGGTAAAGACAAACATCAATAACGACAATCTTAATGATCATATCCCAATTTATGCCTGTCAAGCATTATTACGGTTAAGTAACACCATTCTACCTAATTTATCAAAGAATCTATCACATCTCAACCTTTTACTTGGTCAATCCTTGTCGGCAATCTCAAATTTATCCCAATCTCTTCATCAATCCCAAATTCATCTATCCGACTCGTTCAAAATTCAACAAGGCCTTCGCGCCACAACCAAACTCCTCCCACCTTCTCTAGAAGACGGCGCCTTTCGATACTTTTCCAAAATCTTTTTCCGTCCGGTCGATTGGTATTTTGTAAAAGGCGTATGGGAAACTGTAGAAACGCAGGATAAAAATGGAAGAATGATCAAGATGAGTTCTTCGGATGAATACATTACTCAGTCGCAATTTTTGAATTTCACGAGTTGGATCATTGATAATAAATTGGATGAATGGAAGAATATCACGCGGTTGGAAAAGAATAGATGGATGAAGGTCAGAGATGAAGTGTTGACTTTTAGAGGAAACTTGGAAGGTCTGGCAGAAGTCAGAATAGCAATCAAAGAGAGGGAAGAGGGGTTGTCATTGTCTACTTTTGTTGATAATGATACAGTAAACACAGAAAGGAGAAATGTCAATGTAGATACACCTCGTTGTGAAAGGAATTGGGTAACGGACGATGTATTAACAACCGTGGCAAGATTTATAGAAGGTTTCATGGTTACTATTCATCATCAACAACAGCAACAACATCAATCGGATGAAAAGGAATTGGCAAGGCTTTATCAAGGTGAGATAATTGGAGAGATTGTATTACATGATTGACACTTTTTATTCATACACATGTATCCATCGATGATATCATATCCCATTCCATTCAATCTTTATTCTGGTGTTGCCAACATCTATCCGATCTAGTTACTCTTGTCTTTGTGGTAATCCAGCTTTTACAGCGTACGTCGGGACTGATAAAGTAACTACACTTTCGTAACGCAGTAGGACTTGACTGTGGTATCGGTGGAGGGGCTGGGAATGCTGAAGAAGATGTAGATGAAAAAGATGGAGAGGGTGTATTTGGAAAACTACGTCACAACGTCAATATCGAATATCACATAATTAATGACAGATCAACATGGTTAACATACAATCCAGGGTTCATTCTCGTCATGTTTGTGATTGGAGTATACAAAGAATCATCAGAAGCCCGTAAAGTCGTAGGTGTAGTCAACCGTTCTTGCTGTTGTTGATATTGTTGCGGAGATGATAATGGTGATAATGATGATGGTGAATTGATTGACGTTGAGGATGAATTTATGGTCGGACTTGAAGCTGCAATCAAAGGTGATATGATATAATTTGCTCCATCCGCTACTCTTGCCGCAACAGCCATCATGGCATCATCAACACTTTCCGTGACATTACCAAGGGCTTCAAAGAATGCAGATTTTCGTTTCTTCAACTCTCTTGGTTCTGTCATTGTTGTCCATATGTCATGTATTTTCTACGAGGGAGCATCAGGATCGTCCTTGTGAAAAGGATCTGAAAGAGCGGTGAGATCATCGCAACACGACTGTCATGATTGGACAATACTGATTACTCCTCGGTTTGTTATCATATGGCATCACCTTTTGCCGAACTGGTTTGTCCCAGAAATGACGTAACACTGATGTAATAAAAAAGGATGTATCGATAATTAATTGATTAAATAATAACTGAAAATAAATGATAATTAATAATGTTCAAACGAGGGGATACAATTCACTATCTAGCCATAATCCATATAACCAATCATCATAATATGGTCTTTATTCTACCATTTCATCAGCAATCCTCCACGCGTATCAAATTATGGCTATAGAAGTCCCCTTACAAAATAACGTTCACCAACCAAGATTATGGCGTCTTGCCTTTATCTCCATAATCCTGCTCATCGTTGTTGCATCAACATTGTGGATGATTCCACGGAATTGGATCCTAAACCTACTTACAACATCACCGAATCATCCATCAATCACTCAACTGGGAATTATAGCTCAGGAAGAAGTTCGAGAAAAAAGAGCGCAATGGGACGATTTTTTGGATTATATTCCTCCAATTTTTAGTCTTGTTGTTACTGGTTTGTTTATTTGTTATCGTCATGGACTCTGGTGGTATGAGTAGAGTATGATATGAGAAGAACAGTACGTTGTCACCGCTTGGAACGTGTATCATGGGTTCGGCGATGAAAATCAAATCATTAGAGTTTCAAATCGGAGGACCGTTATAAAAACCGTTATACATCAAACCCGACATGGTTTTGGATAACAAGACCTCGACGAAAGCGACGACCGTTGATGGAAGAAGTATTGACATGGATACAAGGCGATGATCAAGCGTTGGCTACACGGTAGATTGAGATATATGCTGATTGGAGGATGGATAATTAACCCGTCATCATCATGGCAATAAAAATTACGTTTGGTATGAATAACGTTGTTGTATATATCTATATATTCCTTCATATACAACTTGATGACATTCAAAGACGTCGCAGACAATCGTAAAGTCCGAAATCATCCAAATGAATGAACAAACTGTACCGTAAACACCAAAAACCAATAAAATTCATCACGGCAACACACGTCAACCAATGGAAATTCCAGGAATGTAGTTTGTTTATTTTTGTTATTTTTGTTTTTGTTTCTTCTTATACATTCCACCTACCATGCCGCTTTCGTCTCAACATCCGATCAAGTCCTTTTTGTCTCCAAACATGCCCTTCCTCTTCTTCTTTCCGTCATGCACCTTTTGTTTTGACTCGGCATACATTGCATATCATCAAGAATTTTATACTTTTATTTCAAATGTCGCAAACTGGAGTTGTTGTTGACAACAACAATCAACTCGGCACCGTTCAAGTCATCGATACGCACAACTCTCGCGCGACAGTTTTGTCAACACCGATTCTCTACTCCGACCTTCAATCTTCCAGCGATGCGACTCCAAGTTTCAGCATCGGCACGACATCAAACAGTTCCATACACGTCAAATTTCATTACCAAAATCTTACAAAATGGCAATGGAAAGTTCAACTGAGTATCGACGCCCAGACCGGTCTCGTCGTACTTTCGACTTTACATCCAAATCCATCGGCACTTGACAAGACCAGCAAATCTACTCAGCGACGCAAAAGTCAGTCGGAGAAATACTTTGCCTGGTATGAAAGAGACGGAGATGATATCATACCCCGACATGAGATGTTTCCTCTGAAAGAATGTTGTCCTACCTTTTCGCCAACAATCATCCAACCAAATACTCGATGGGCAGTCCAATGTTTTCCTGGATGGTTAAGCATTGCATTGCCTGTTGTTCCGAATGGACAATCATCTGGTATATGCGACGCATTACTTCATGGGCGGTCAGGAAGAGCTTCACGTGACGGTCGTGTTCCGGCCTGGATCACTGAAGAATCTACAATATACAGTACGGACTACGAGTCGGTAAAAGGCAGGATAATACTTCGATTACAGATCAAGGCGCATGATACAAAAGATTGGACAAACTATCTGAAGGAAACGATACCAGAGTATCATGATCCAGGCTTGGCAATGGCAATTTCAAGAAGAGCTACTCGTGCAGACGTGATACAGCAACTTTCTCCACCAGACTTGTATCAGAAACCTTTTCGTCCTTTTGTACCCGCTGGTCTTGTCATATTTGAAGGTGAAATTGAGGGCGGTGGATCGTGCTCGATATATAATGCTGTCGAGATTATCCAGCCGGGTCGGAGAAAAAGAAAATCATCTACTGCTTTGGCAGGTCTTCCTGAGTCCGGTCGGCAGAAAATATCATCCACACGACAGAATAAACTCCTTGCTGTCAAGGTCATGAGACATGACGACGCCGAGACCATCAAAGATGCTCAGCTTGAAGCGGGACTGTTAGCACGGCTTCAACATGTAAGTAATATACTCCGTTTCCAATCCTGAAATAGAAATATACTAACTCCTGATCAACATTAAGCCTTCCATCCTTTCCCTTGTTGCATTTGAACAATATACCATGGCATCATTCATCTTTACTCCCAAAATACATCAACTGAATCTCATGACCATCTTGCAAGAACGCGACAAACCAGAAGAGCCTGTACCATTGCCTATTGTTAAATCAATCACATTGCAAATGCTTTCTGCAATTTCTTATTGTCATGCGCAACATATCATCCACCACGACATTAAATCGTCAAACATTCTCGCCGACATTACATCTCCTGATGAAAAGGCCATCCTCACCGACTTTGGTGGATCAGAATATTGTCCTGCTCTGCCGACGGCAACTTCTGCCAAGAGTCAGAATGTAACTTCGCTATATCATACTTTCCTACCAACAGTATCTCAACCCAATCTTCGACGCAGTTCTCGCATCAAGGAGATGGCTCTAAAGACCAATAATACCAGAAAGAGACAATGTATTTCCAGAGACACTCAATATGGAACTCCAGTCTATGTTGCGCCGGACCACAACAATCCGTTTCACGACGAAACTGTAGATGTTTATGCAATGGGTGTCGTAATGTTGGATATGTTGGCTTGTACAGATGATCTACTATATACAGAAGAAGAACTCGCGGCAGATCCAAGAAGAGATTATTCGACAATCGTAATGGACAAATTGAATGCAAGTGTGCACAAAGTACTTGGGGGAACTGATGAAAGTTTTGAAAGACATTATGATGTGTTGGATATGATATCGCATATGATTACTTTTGATATTGATAAAAGGTATACTGCCGAAGAGGCTTTACAAGTTCGCTGGTTACAGGAATGAAATCGGTGAAGGATGTTTCGGCGGATGGATATCGCTACATACACAGTTTTGGTTGGGAACTTGTTTTTATTTGTTCTGGCCAGCTAATAAGATGTGGAGTTTTTGGTGTAGGAGTAATTATCATTATTATTATTACCATTTTTAATATATTATGTACTTTTTTTCGATTCTCATTTGATAAATATATATCCAAGTACGATTAATTTTGCCTGTGATGCCTATTGTCAACCACGTCGGTAATGAATTGCTCGGAGTTCAACGTGATGACAGTCTCTGCCTAGTACTGAAAGCTCAGTGATGTAAATTCCATTTTGCCGAAACTTTCGGCAACCATAAGTTCGGCAATTATGTTTTCGGCAGGTTATGATTTAGGCAAAAACAAAAATACCGATGCCTCAATCCTCTGGAATATGATTCCTTTTTGTCGAGGTCCTCGACTTGATAACTCCCAATGATCGAAGTTCTTAATTTCATTAACTTTAGATATGGATGTTGTTTTGCCGAAAGTCGTCGATGATTTCGGCAAAAATATGTAATTTCGATTTTGCCGAAAATATCGACGCCGGATTGCCGAAACTTCGGAAGTTTGTTTTTATCTCCGATCCGGGTTAGAGTTCGGGAATAACGACGGGTTTTCCGGAAAGCTCCGGACGATCCCGCTGATTTATGGGCAGACACGGTTGTTCCCGAAAGTCTAAACTAAGGCGAACTCGAAAATATCACGCCATTCATGAGTTTAATACGCGATGCCACGGTGTTGTTGCTCCAGACCTTGTAAATACATACGCCATAAACAATAACAGAGTACGAGCCACGCTTGGATAATCACAATTTACGCACCATTCCGTCAATTGCTCCGAGCCATGCTCCGCGCGACAATACTCCACCTAATCAAGTCAAGAGGACGGACACCTTCAACTCCAATGTGACGGGCGATCGATCCACCGTGAATGTCAAGGGCAGTAAAATTTCCAAGGTAAATACGTCGTAAATACTCCTGCTGACTACAAGCCTGTAGGCCATGGTCGGAAGACATCTTCTACAAGCGCAATACAATGAAAGAGCAAGTGGATGGACATTGGATATTTGGCAAGAGATGGGGCATCAGTACATATTCATATCACACTGGTCCGACATTTATGATTTACTGAAGTCGCGCCGCCATATACACGAAGATATGACAAAGAAATGCGATCGCAAGAGATGAGGAACGCAATATTTGACTTTGGCCATACGCGACAACAGGAAATTATATTGTCCGAGATAAATAATTGGGAGTCGTGGTGGACTTGTAGTTGATATATCAATAATAAATGGTCTAAGAGCAGAACTTCGAGAGGTGGTGCAACATATCCGACGTGAGATACTCTGAAGACAAGATACGCGGGTCAGAGGGTGGAGCAGATATATGGCAGTTGCGTGCAGAGTATGGAATGAATTGTACAGTCGATGATACCTGCGATACTACAAAGTCATTCTCCGACTTTTGAAGCTTTGAATATGTCAATACACACGTGGCTTTCCGCAAAGGAAGCCGCTGAAGATAGGACCTTGAACCGTGCAGTCGGTAGTGAGGATATCTTGAAAGATTCTGGCATGAAGTTGGTGTTGAATTACGGTACTGCAGGTATCGCCGCTGACGAGGACGATTCGTTGATTTCGAGCATTACGGAAGATATATCTTGGTTGTCACTACGATATGTGATGCAGATGCGGCGTGAGCAAGAAATCAGCCCCGATGCCGCCTTTGATCTGGAAGTACACTCAAATCTTGATTCTGAAGGCTCTTTGCCAAACGCGTGTACAAAGGACAACTCCGGGACAGTCGACTCTGACACTGTGCCCAGAAAAATCAGCAGAGGAGAGGCATGTCAGATATAAACGGTAGTCACGCTGGGAATTTTCTTCAAGGAAAGGACAGCAGCCACCGGCGCCCTTATACGATGAGTCTGACAGAGATGAGTCTGACTAACGGCTTTTTCACGGCTCTGTCCATGACGGACGCGAAGGGAGGAACCCGTCGCAATCTTGTTCAGTGTGCACTTCACATCGATGATCAGACATCGGGCAATTCGGGATAGTATGACGAATATACAACGTAAGCAACGAGAACGGGACAGACGAGCATGAGAAGAGGAGGAGAGGAACTACAAGAACAGGAAGAGACGAGGTTTTGAAGGATGCGGCTATGTTGGATGGTGCAGATATGCTGGATAAAGCGCGGGTGAGAACATCATTGATGAAGACGCTCCAAGACTACGGTGTTATCAGAGCGCCTTTGATAGGGTCCAGTCCTACGAAGAATGGTGTATCAGCATATTACCAGCATTGAATGACAAGTTTACATTGCATCTACGTCAAAGGCACCAACAACTGACCGGCTCACAGGAGCACCAATGAAGCTGAACACGGCAAGATTCGCGAAGGTCTGGCATATGCACACCGGATGCTTGGTCAGTAGAATGTACATCTACATACTGGATCTGGGATAGTAGGCGAGAGCACCACCTTTTGGTTACCACACTTTCTGAACGGAACGCTTGGGGTCTGCCGAGCAAGCAAGTCAGGCGGAGCTATAATGTGAAAATCCCATAGAATTTACGGCTTGCAGACTATGCTTGAATATGCTTCGACGCGTTGAAGGCATACTAGTCTGATTCAGGCCTGGATGCAAGGAGTGCTTGATTGAAGTATCTAAGCAAGGTCTGAACGAGACCATTGACAAATATGGATCATTATCCCAGATGGCTTTGATGTTTCATGGAATCAAGATAGTCTTCTACGCATGTTTCGGGAAAGGATCAAGATGCACAACCAGCAGTGTATGACGCCGGATGGATTCAACCCCCTTGACTGGCCTCGAGACATGGCATACCCTCTGGCGCAGCGATCACGCCTCCAGGACCGCCTGTAATGTGAACTCTACGCCGCCTACCGCATGGACAAAGTACACCGCGTCATACCGCTTTCTCATCAAAGGAAATACATAATGAAACACGATAATACGAGTATCTTCACTACTGGAACTACACACGCAGACATGTTTGCAGTCGCGCCCAAAAAAGGTGAGCGCCGACGTTGAGGATAACATGAAATGTACGGTGATAGATCTAGGGACGTTAAACTATCTCCGATCATGGACGGGCAGATCAAGCTCGCGGGCAGTATTGCACGGCGACCTGGTCTCAGAAGTTATCAAGTTCAACCTCGCTTTGATGGGTCGAGAGATGTCAAAAGCCATTGGTGCAGTATATCGGGCCAGGCAAAAGAAATGAGGCTATATCCTTGCCACATCTACAATATGAACTCACGGGATCAGCAACGGGCGTCTGAACTCAGATGTTGCTCTTAGATCAAGGCAATACATGATGGGTGCTTGATTTCTGACCAATTACTGGGATCTCGACCAGTACATGCTTCAATGATCTATAAACCATCTTTCAATATACAGAAGCCTGACCTTTCTGACGGACCATCTCAGCTACAGTGATGCTGAATTCGCACGAGCTATTTTGCGAACTTTCATCGACAATCTGCGGCAGGAAATCTGTAGGTGATGGCTGGGGTAGAGTCTGTTTTTGAAGCAACATTTGCAGTAGCAGAACGCTTTACATGGAGTGGCATAGGTAACGTATCACCGGAGACGTGAAAAGTTGGTTGAAGTCGACGAAGCGATATGAGAGAGACATGGACGGGGTTGATCCTCAGTAGCTTGGTGAACAGGAAGGGGCGCAGAAGGAGACGGCGGATAACCTCGATGTCAAAGAAACAAGTGAGAAGTTACATGTAAGTGTGGACAGGTAAGTCGCTTTGGAATCAATCGTGGTAAAGGAGATATAAAGGCAAGAGATGCTCATTTGGCCTACTTTGAAATGCAGTTCTCGGCAGCGGTGTGTAGGACTAAAAAGGTAGTTGACTGACCCATACAGAGATATTGCAAGAGGTGAAGAATATGTGGATAGCAAGCCCGTCGTAAAGGAAGAAGGCGTACGATTCAACGCGTAAAATTTCAATTGCAGGTTGTAAAAGTTGACTCAAATGGTCGATTTCCGTGTTCAAGCTATGGCTTGATTTATTTATTCGCTTCAATTGTATAGCCATGTAGAATAGTACAGTTATTGCAAGACCGGCCAGCAACAATAAAGGATGGACTTGGTGGGAGTCAAAGAGCGACATCAGACTTATATTGACGAGAATTTACACTTGCATATTTGAGCTTCAGTTCTTTGTACCTACAATCTGTGATGGATTTTTCCGAGGCTAGTCAGTTGTACTTGTTAAGAGTTACAAATGAATGCTGATCATCCACAACAAGATTAATCATGTAAGTTACAACTAAGAGCTGAAACGATGTATCTGAACGTTATGGACATTGAAAAAGCATCGAAGTTGCCGATCCGTGCCGATACGTTCATTCTGTGATATGATGTAGTTTCAACATTTCAGTAATCGATTTGCGCAGTTGTGTTTTAGCGACCGAAGTGCGCAATAGGACCACCCGACTGATTCATCATACAGTGACGAGTACGCTAAGCTCGTTGCGACTCTCAGACCTCATCAAAACAAGTTGTCACCATCAACATGCGATGACAGTTGATGTACGAGAGCGCGAGTTGAAGCATAGCACCAATCCCGGCGGATAAATTGCTTATTCCTGAAGGATCGTGGCGAAAGATTTGTCTGAATAGATCGTCAGCCTAAGTGCTCACCGACGTGTACCACAACGGTCAATATTCACGTTCTTTACAGGTGGCGGCGGGAAATCAGTCTTTGATTTTCGATTTACACCGCGATTGTAGGCATGTCGCGTCGATGGGACTTGATTCTGGGACTCAGAAAAGCTCGGTAGTTATAGCAGCATCATCCTCCCCTTCACAGTTATGCATCAGTTAATCGAGTATGCAATCGATCTCGTGTTTTATCGATGAATCATTGTTGTTGATTTGAACTCCTTTGTAGATAACAGCCTGTTGATTGGGATGACGTTGCCATCCGCGCTGATCCATCCAATCATTGCATGCTCTATCCAATCGCTCTTTCGATAACCTTGCTCCTCTGCATCTCCATATTCATATAAATCACGTCTCTTACTAATAGAAAATCCAATCTCATTGCTATCATATATATTTTGAAAATGATTGTTGTGTATTTTTAGCAACTACTCCAAGTTTTGACAGTCCATCCATTGATACGCCGCATATATGTCGATCGTCAAACGTGAGCCTCGCCTCGTTTATGACATTTCGCAAGTGTATATAGCCAATTGACTCCTTGTTGCTGAATATCCTGAATATTTTCTTTCTTTCTATCGGCGAAATAACGTCTGGTGCGCTGTCTCGAGTGTAGTCGTTATGATGTGGACAAATGGCTTTTCTTGAAAGCTCCTACGATTATATCAATGAAACATCCCGGGTCTTGATGGCTTTTTCGAGCTGTTTGACGTACATACAAGTTTTTTTATTCTATACACCATCTCGTGTTAATGCCAGAATCGAACAACAAGGACGTGTGTAAGTCTCTTCTCATGATGCCTTTACACGCGCATCACTGCTGGGAGACACATCGTGAAAGGACTTTGTGTTTACCATTGTTATTGATTACACTCAAACCCATGCATTCATACAGAACATCTCGGGTCCAGAAGATCCACGAATCTAGATCAGCGGCCCAACGGGCAATCCCGCGAAATCAGCCGGGACTTACGCTACAAGTTGCTCTCAATTGAACGATAAGTCACCAGCCGGAACCGGAATGAAGAATCTGATTCATATAGCAAATCAAGTTTATCGCTGACGAAATAGAAGGTGCATAAATCACGTAGCTATTTAGGTACAACAGAATTGTATAGCTTACATCAAAAGATGGAGCATTGCAAATATAATCAACCTTTACAAGAAATTCTAGTATAACAACAAAAACTAATAAAGTATTATAATATATTATATCGCTTCTATCCTGTAACGAAAACCTGCCGAAAATCTCGCAAAATAGCCTCTTTAAAATCAACTTTGGGTGGTTGTGTGATTACATAAGCAGTGGCACGGGAGGTTTGACCTTGGCAGGATGCAGAATTGACGTCATGGATCGTAAAGCTTGGCTCGAAACCAGGGGATTGTAAAGGTAATGGTAAATGTAATGGTAAATATGATGAGAGCTTGATATAACATGATTCGACTTAACGAGAGTCATAGTCTTGTCAAGCCTTTTCGATTGAATGTATGGTGCCGATGATTGCAGAATCCTTTCATAGGCTGCCTCCGTAACAAGAAGCAGCCCCAGAACTTGGACAATCGGTATTGGAGGTACTGCATTAGCGCTCGCTACTTGCATCATCTTGCATCAGCCGCTGCATCCGTGATGGAAGCAATCAGCATTTGCCATTTTATGGAACGAAGTAGCGTTTGACAATTCACAATGTCACTGCCTCAGATGGTGTCAAGCCTCCGCCAATGCTGTCCTTGAATCAGCGAAGAAGGTCTGAAAAGATGGCCTGGAAACGCTGTCGCATGATTTGATAGCATTGTCGCAGTTCATCTGTTGTCGCATCCGGACGGGAATCAAACTGGATTTGTCATGTTGTCAAAGTCTGGGTCTCCGTGGCGGATCTACCTACTTCCTCTTATACAATATCTCATCGTCTTTTCCATCATTCATTTTGTATGGAATGCTTACAGTCCCGTCCTCTCTGTTCTATTGGAGCCGCCACCTCCTTTACCTAGCGCTTCACTCGAAGTTATTGAGCGACATAGACAATGGCGTGATCGGTGGCAAGATGTTGTTGATGTAGTACCTTTTATCGTGGTTTCAACTGTCTATTTTGTGAAAGAGGTCACTAGGTTAGTCTTATTACATTGCTCAGTCTTGCAAAATATCGTACTAATTATTGTTATGTATTTAGCATTTCGACGCGCTTACTTTATCGTCTTTGTTTTCCCGATTCTCAAGAACACAACCTCAGCCTTGCACGCAGTACAGACGTTGCATCAACCGATCTATCCTCCACACCAATATTGTCTTTACAAGCAGCCAAAACTTACATCGACATTCCATCCATTTATAAAGAACATCAAGGTAGGCTTGAGAAAGAGGTGGCAGAGTTGCAGGAATTATACAAGGGGGAGTTAAAGAAAGGGAATACTCAGAAGGAGGGTTTACAGAAAGAGAATGCGGTGGATACATGCAAACACGATGTGCACCAATGCTGTCGAGCTTTGTCACAATGCCAAAATCCCAAGCACGACGATTCGATATCCCCTTTATCCGGAATCAAACAACAAATGTCAACAGCAATAATCAATTATCATATACCAACTCCATTTGCACAAGTTCCCCTCGAATGGAATCCATCTTACTTGCAACTACCTGTTTCCCAAACATCAGTTCATGTACAACAGTCACGACCAATTTCCTCTACATCTGCAAGGACTTCACTCAGTCTGCTATCGTCGTCCGTAAATAACACCTCCGCTCGACCCTCAACATCGCCTTCTACGCCGCGTTCTATAATCCACAAACCGAGAGTTTCCATTGGTAGAGCAGACTCTATTATTGACAGTTTGAAGAAGCGAAGCAGCCTTGAGTCTAGTCGGGTGTTTGTTATACCAAGAATTCGAGCTATAACTCCAGAGGAAACGATCAACATCCCTGCTACCAGACTTGCCAATTTTCAGTGTGATCCTGGTCCACATGGTGATGTCCACTTGACAATAGAAGAATCCCATGGCGATATACAAAGAGTCTTGAAGCATAGCTATAAATTGTCTTGTGCACCACAGCCAGGAATCTCAAATACCGATTTTTATACACATTTGCGGGACAGACTTGCTTATTGGCACGAGATTGATGTCTGCATCATTGCCGATGGATATTCAAATACCGGCAAATCTCACACTCTCTTTGCTGTCGAGGATAGCCTACTGCCTAGCTTAGCTACAGACATCTTTTTGTCTAAACATGATAATGTCAAAGTCAGTTGTTCTGCTGTCGAGCTATATCTCGATAAATTTTGGGACCTATTGAATCTCGGTGACACAACTAAAAAGTACCCTAAAAAGTACCCTGTCGAGTTGGAGCTGGTCTCACATAGAACTACCAAATTCGCGCTCAAGGATGTGAAATTTGTGGAAGTAAGTAGTCCTCACGAGCTAGTCAAGTATGCCCAAATGGCAACGAAGAGAAGACACACTCGCGAAACCAAACGAAACAGTTCTAGCTCTAGAGGTCAACTTGTGTTTAAAGTAAGATTAGAATCTGATGATTTCGAATCACGAGAAATCACCCTTGTTGATCTCGTCGGCGCCGAACGAGACGATGATCTCTTGGCTACCAAAGATCCAACAAATCTATCGTTCGAAGAGAAGAAATTCAACAACATTTGTCGCGGTAATCTTTCGACGTATTTGAAGCTTTACGCCGAATACAAGCAGCCTGGGAGTAAAGTTGAGAATTTGGTTCCTAATTCATTGGTAAGTGCTATTTAACATGAAATACCACTTCCGACAATGATGTCTGCTAATCTGTGTCTGGTAGTTTACAAAATACTTGCATGGATCGCTAGGAAAGCCTCATTCGATCGTCATATACATTGCTAATGTCAGTTCTCTACAAGAGGACGAGGATAAATCAATGGTCACCTTGGGCACTGCCGTAGATGTATGTCGTTACATTTTTGATTATCATGAGCTTCGATTAATAACTCAATAATAGCTACAAAAAGCGATTTCGCCGCCCTATGCACATCAATCAAGCGCACAATCTTGATTGTTTATACAAAAGTAACGCTTGTTCAGTAATTTATAATATCTTCGATCAGTCTGGCTTGCTTTCAAACTGTTACTCAAAACCTACGTCTACTTCGTTTATACTTCACATCCTGTTATATGTGATATGTTTGGTTATGGTTTGAGCTTTCTTCTATTCTCCTACTTTTCATATTCTGCTTTACACATTACCTATTTTACTACTTTATTATTATATTACCTTTCTTTTTCTACTTTTCTGCCCTTCTACCTTTCTACCTTTCTACCTTTCTACCTTTCTACCTTTCTACCTTTTAACCTTTCTACCTTTTAACCTTTCTACCTTTTAACCTTTCTACCTTTCTACCTTTCTATATTCTTTTTCCAATCCTCGTAAATGAGTTACCTTTCCATCAAGTCCAATCCAATTGGAAATTTATTTCCATAACATATGATAATTTTGTCTCATGATGTCGAAAGAACAAGATGTTTCGTAACTTTCACTCAAACCTTACACACCGCTACTTCATATTCTCATGTGGGACCGTCAGTAGATTAACCATACTATCGGAATGATGTCTTGCCATAATTAAATGTAGCAACGCTGCTTGAGACGACAATACTGATTGGGAGGAGATAACTACTTCGCTTTTGCAGAGCTGATATTTATATGTTCGGAATCCCCAAAAGTGCTTCAAGGGAGTGAGCCTAGAGTTCATTGTTATTCGTTTATCATGTAAGCCAAACATGTATAATAACTGTTGAACCACTTCAAGATTCTCGGAATCTTCCCGATTTGGTGTACTTCCGGTCATGAACCCTTGTCAACCAGTCCTTTTTCGACTAGGCACAATGACACGGCTGTTCTGGACGTGATCACGATCTTTGCCTAGAGTATTTGTTTGCAATCACGGTCCAGAAGTTTGACACGCTTTCAAAAGTAGACTTTGTGTTGCGTCCAAAGAGACCCTCGAATCTGAAAAATGTCAACAAGGTTCTGGGTTCTCGTTGTGTATACACAGCTTGTCTCAGACGAGTCGTAAAAGCAGAGTCTGTCAGAGTCTACGGCGGTATACATTACTCACGTAGCATTCTGTATCACGCTGGATCTGCCAATACCAACTGTATGGTAGCAGTGTCATTGTTAGCGGTGCCCTTGCGAGTAAGTCAAACACTTCTGATGCTTAGAAAATGAGTCAAGTTTCAAGAAAGAGATGGACATTACATCGCGAATGGTCACGGATTTCATGAACGTATGTTTTTCAGTATATGCTTTACGTCAGGAGATGTTACTGTGTATCCAGTCCACGGCAGGCAGTCTTATTCCAGGGATCATTTTGGCCAGCAATGCTATAAGCACGCGATTAGAGATCGACATATGAAGTCTGGAAGTTGTCGAACTTATAACGGTTCTAGATCTGGGCCCTATGTCTGTCATCTCCGTCCTGTCCTGGTGGCGGGTTCCTCTGGTGTTTGCAGCAATACTGTACCAGACGACCTTTCCATGACTATATCACTCACTTTAATGAAGCCGCTCGCCGACTGCTTTTCCCACTACCATCGTATAGAGGTCAGACTAGTCAAATCTGGGGTTGTTTGCTGAGAATGCGTCTGCTTTGATGCGTTTACAACAAATCGTATTGCCAAAATCATGTTAGGCAACTCATTTTTGTTGAAACCACCTTTGCCGAAAGTTCGCAAACGTGGGAAATAATTTTGCCGAAGACAGCTTTGCCGAAAATAATTTGCCGAAACCGATTTTGCCGAAATCATCTTTGCCAGAACCAAATTCGGCGAGAAGGAAAGAAGAATCATTTTTGTCAAAACCATTTTTGCCGAAACACATTTTGCTGAAATGCGTTTCTGCCGAAGTCCTTTTTGCCCAAAAGGATCAATTTTGTCGGAATGCGTTTTTGCCGAGAAGAATCATCGGGGAAAAATCTATTTCTTTGCCGAAACTTATTCTTGTCAAAATTCGTTTCGCCGAAAAGCAGATCTGCTGAAAACAATTCGCCCAAAGTCCTTTTGCCGAAAAGCATTGTTTTCGCCGAAATTATTTTTGCCGAAAACATCCATTTTTGCCGAAATCCGCTTTGCCGAAGAACTCTTTGCCGAAAATAATCCTTTTTGCCGAGAAGTTTTTTGCCGAAACCAGTCAATTCTGCCGAAAGTCTGGAATCATAATTACCGAAGACAATGTCAACTTTGCTGTGGTCGATTTTGCCGAAATATCACGTTGTTGAGAATCATTTTGCCGAAAACGGTCTTACAACGACTTCACTGGCGAAGATTGTTCACGACGACGAAGATAGCTATGCTAACGCAATCATCCCGGGAACTGCATTGCTAGGAACGTTCTAGCCGAAACTGGTTTCTCGGAACATTTGTCTCGAATTGTCATGCCAGAGAATCCTTGCCAACAACGAGTTTGCCGACAACCAGCCCGCCGGAAAGGCTCTGCTGATACTACTTTTGCCGAAATTTGTTTTGGTGGTTTCTCTGTGCTCTAAAATCATAGAGTCTGTTTTGCCGAAAGCTGCGTTGCTTACAAAAGGGAATTCTGCTGCGGAAACGCTCGCGCCGGGAATTGTCCTCGCGGTTTAAGTCCAGTCCAGCTTCTTTCGCGGGAGATATTTTGCCGCAGCTGATATTATGAACATTCTTCTGCTAACACTCAACTTGCCGAAGATTGTATTGCCGTAATCAGTTCTCCCGCAACAGTGCGTTATCGAGAACATATTGCCTCAATATTGTCTTGTCAGGAATTGTTCTGCGAAAGGTAACTTGCCAAGGTTGCTGTGCCGAATACTAAGCTATCGGGTCCGGATCAATGTAGGCAAGAGTTTTATGGCCACACCTTTGTGTCAGAACTGTCTTGCAGAAGATCAATTCTGCCTGACTTGGTTATGCCGAAACCACTACTGAAGAACACCACATTCGACACTGTTGTTCCAGAATCGGATTTTTCGAGAATAGCATAGACGAAAGTTGTATTTGAGCAAACTTCTTAGTTGTTGGTGTTCTTGCCGAAATGTCAGGAAAATCTTTCGAAGATTGCTCTGCCGACTATTTTGCCGAAAGCCATGTTGCGAAAGGTCCTGTCGCCAAGGATTGTTCCAGAAAGGCTGTTGCACTACAAGTCATTTTGATGAAATACTAATAAGGATTTTTCCAGCGAAGTTCTGTCTATGCTCGGGAACTAACCTAGCTGCAGGTGGTACGCCGAAAGATATGCCGCAGGGGACTTTTGAATCAAACATCGGATTCCTAAATTGATCTGACAGCGAGTCATCTTGTAAGAGACCTTTTGCCTTAAGCGGCTTCTGGAAAGTTTTCTGCCGAACGATTTATACCGCGGAAGCTATCTTGCCGAAGTATACATGTGCCGCAAAGTCTGTATATTACAAGGTTTCTAGTCGAGAACAATGTTGCAGACAGCAAGACATCATGGCCCTGCGAAAGATTGGCTACCAAAGGCTATTATGCCGAGTAGAGGCTTATTAAACTTTTGCTTTGCGCAAGATCGTCGAGATGGAGATTATCGTGTTAGAGACTTTGTTCGCCCAAAATAGCGCTGCTAAAAGTCCCTGTAGCGAAATCTCTCATTCTGGAGGTTGTGTTGCTGAATGAGCGTTTTGTTGGACAAAGTCCTAGGAACATTTGGCAGAACAATTCAATGCCGAAGAAAAACTTGCTAAAGAATACTCGCTGAATGATTTTCGTCGAGGAATGGTCCTGTCGAAAATTCGTCTGACAATACTATGCTTCTGATTTTGAGAAATGTTATACAAAAGGTCAAAAAGCAGGAATGCCCAATTCCGCTGCCTGGAACATGCTCTCCGACAACAGGCCTGACGAGGTATCCTCCTACACAAAGTAATGTCTGCAGAGGTCATTTTGCCAAACGCTTTACTACCCAAAGACTGTTTTGCCGGTGCTTACCTTCGAGGTAGGTGCTGAGAGCTATTTCATACGTGAGTGTGCTTGGGAATGTTTGGGTTGAATTTTCTTTGCCTAGAATTGAATTGACCAATTCAGTACTGCCCGATGTTAATGAGACAAATTCTTTCCAAGAATGATTCTGCCGAGCTTTGGTCAAATATCGGTCAGTATGGGCCATTGTATAAACACCCAATCTTCTCGACATTATTATCTATATTTAGCTCGCTAAAATGTGGGTGTCAAGGATCGTCAACCCGGATGTCATTTTGCCAAAAGCCTTTGCAGAATCGCCGAAAACCTAGCCGACAGATTTCGCCAAAGAGGTTCGCCGAACGGGTTTGCCGAAAGATTTTGCCGAAAAGATCTTGCCGAGAGGTTTCGCCGAACGATTTTGCCGAAAGATTATGCCGAATGGTTTCGGCGAAGATTAAAATTACCGCAGCACTTTGAGCCTACAATCGTGTCGGCATGAAGCGCTTTACATGAACTCATTATCCTCAAGCGTGTCTTCTCGGAATTTGTTTTGTGAATGAATGGCCTTGCCGGAGACTGCTTCGCTGATAACCCCTCTCGCGAAATCATTGTACCAGATATATACGTATTATGAACAGTGCTATAGCAAGGCTCTAAGCCGGAACATCTTCACTGTGGGCTGTTTACCGAAGAAGAGCTCGTTCACATTGATTGTTTTGCCGGAGGAACCACTTGCGGAACGTAATTCGTCATAGTGTTGTTAGCTAGGCCATCGTCCTAACAATAAATCGGCGAAAGAAACTTCTGTACTAAGGATGCTTTGGTGGCAATTCATATTGTCGCAGAATATGTTGCAGAAAACATTTCTTTGCCGAGTCCTTTGCCGAAGTTCTTTGCCGAATTTGCCTACCGAAGTCATCTGCCGAAGATTCGAGTGGAACTCTTTTGCCAATTATTGTTCGCGTAGACTCCTGCCGATCGTCTTTGCCGCAGATGACCGTTGGAGATTTTGTCGACCATTGGTGCTGAAGAGTTTTGCCGATATCCTTTACTGAAATCGTTTGCTGCAATATTCTGCCGCGATCTTCGACGAAGTCTCCTGCCGAACATCTTTGCCGAAAGCTTTTGTCGAGGACTTCTGCTGAAGCTTGTTGCCAAAAGCTATGCAGAGGTTCCCTGCGGAAATTGTACCCCAAAGTTACTTGTCAAAGATTATCATACTACCTTTCCTGCGGAACAGTTCTGCCGAAGACATTTGCCGAAGACTGCTACCGAAATCTCCCGTCGAAGATTTTGCCGAAATTCTTTGCCGAAATTCTCTGCCGAAGACTTCGCCGAAGCTTTTGCCGAAAGCTTAGATCGTGCTGGAGTTCTTGCCAAAATCCTCTGCTGAAACGTTTTCCCTACAGAACCCCTTGCCGAAGACTTCTTCGCGGTAATCATTGCCCTGATACGTTCGATCAGAGTATCACTTTCACTGTACGTGTGCCGAAAATCCCTCTCTCGAAGTTCAAGCCTTCCTAGTTCTTTTTTCAACAACATCATTCTACCGAACTTCCAGCCAAAAGCCAAGTTCCGGAGCCTCATTCAACAGAGATCCTTGCTGGAGACCCTATCACTTTGATTTCTCTGCTGACTACCTGATGGAACATGTCGTTGCTCAGAATTTCACGACAAACCTCTTGGTTACGTAAAATGTTTTGCCGAAGGTCACCGTCGAAATCCACTTTTGTCGAACCTATTCTCCTGATACTAGCCTTGTCGAAAGCGTTATCCCCAAAGAAGTCGCTAGCCGAAGTTCCTTTCTCATCGAAGACTTGGTTTGTCATATGCTCCTTTTGCCGAAGATTTTCTTTGCTGAAGGCTTTTTTTGCCGAAGATTTCCTACGAACGACTTTTTTGCCGAAGATTTTCTCTGGCCGACTTTTCTGCTGAAGACTTTTTTGCCGAAGGCTCCGTTGCCGAACAAGGTTTTGCACAATAGTAGATGCTTCTTGACACACACCGTGCCTGGGAAGAGATACATTTCGATAAAGGCTACCTTTGTTAAAAACCACTTTTGCGACAGGCTTTTGCCGAAACTTCATTTTGCCGGAATTTGGTTTTGCCGAATGCTTTGGTCGCCGAAACGCTCTTTAGTCCGACATCCCCTTCGCCTATGATTGCTTTTGCAGAGAATATGTTTGCCGAAGTCTACCTTCGTCGGAGCTTTGGCCGAAGTCATAAATCTGGCTTTGAGAACATTGCTTCGAAAGGCAGAAAGCTACCGACTCAACACCGGTTGACTACTCTGATACGCGTTTTATACCATCAAAAACGTGAAGCCTCAAAATGTCCTACGAATCTTCAATATTTAGGCAGATCACGAACTTATTAGTGTGGGATCATATCAGAACAACAAGTAAGGCGTTGGTCGTAAGGACGATCAAGTAAGCTCGTAGACACCGAGAGTAGCGGTCGACCGGACTAATGATCTGATTCATCAGCGCGAGGCTACCATCGAGCGACCCATCATTCGTGTTTGTTATATCTGATATGCAATGGTCAGCATGGCCTTTACGATAAACTCCGGAGACTGGGTCTGTCATGATCTTTATACTTGTGGTCAATAGACAAATTAAATCCTTTTGATCATCTTGACCGATGCTATTTCGTAGCGATATATTAATACACTAATCTAACAGCTCTCAAAAGCAGGTCTGAGAAATGGTACAATCCCCCTAGAGCAATCCCACCTCGGCGGAGTCTAGGAAGCTTTGTCTAGCTAAGTGTGCAAAGACTTATAAGCCACATGGCACTTTTGATCGATCAGAAGATATCGAGCACTGCTGTTTATAAGCCTACAGAACATGGACTTCTGTTATTGGGTAATTGAGGGAACAGTTGAAAGGTGTTAACAGATCATGGTATCATAGTTCCATCGTCTCGGAACAAAATAAAGACGAAGCCGAAGGATAGGTCAAAGAACAGCACGAGCTATGACTTGTCACATGACGGACTTGCTATAATGTGTTCCAATGGAAAGCTTCGACTCTCGATCAGGTTGGTCATGCCGTGTGAGCACAGATCTGAGTGACAGAATCCATAGCATAGACAGACGATCCAGAAGATTGTTCCATATGGTATGGGCAGCTGAATGTACCCCGAGAATCGCGATGGTTCTTTTCCTTCAACTTTATCTGTCGATCTTTATATTGATCAAGTGTCTATACTACCACCGTTCGGTTCAAGATGATAGCATATGAAACAGAAATTGGATTGCAAAGTGATACATGTGGCCTGTTTCTCAGTCAACAAGTTTAAAAAAGACTGCTCCTTTCATACATGTGATAGAGCTCGCTCGACCTACTTCATTATGCCTAATTCGATAAGCCACTAGTCCACTTTAATTCTTCAATCTTGATGAGCTCATACATATTGCGTTTTTGCCGAAATCAACATTTTGCAATATTGCCGGACTTACAGCGCGGAATGCAGCCATAATTACATTGCAAAATTTCCAAACTCACACCCAAAACTTTGCCGAAATTGCGTGTGACGATGTTGCCGAAATGATACGCTACATTTGTGCTAAAATTACAACCCAAAGTTTTGCCGAAATTACATGCTAACAATTTTGCCGAAATTATCGCATCCCCAAACTTTGCCGAAATTATCGTATTCTACAATTTTGCCGAAACTTCTTCCAAGAATTTTGCCGAAATCACATTATACAACTTTGCCGAAATCACACCTACAATGCTGCCAAAATTACATTCCCTATCTTTGTCGAATGACAAACAAATATATAACTCCCAGGAATGTAGTAGCCTTGCATAATTAACTTCGCTAAACATTATGTGCTAGCTATTGTGTACTTCAAGCACCGGGCTAATGCCGATATTAGTTGATTTATCCCATATTGTGTGGTAATGTGATCAAGAATATTAGAAGTCAAAGTCAATTATGTGGGTGGTAACAGCGAGTAATGATCATTTCATTGTTTACCTTGGCGCATGAGATATAATCCACGCTATCATAACTCACTTGAATGAACGAGCAGAGCACGATATCCGCAATCCAAACTAGTTTTAATAGCATGGCATGCCGAAGCTTTCAATGCCGCAAAGCTGTGCATCGCCTCGGAGCATTTTGGGGTCGATATATACAAGATTATATGTTCTGCCACACTACTTTCCAACCTTCTGTAACATACCAGGGTGGCAGATTGGTTTGCGAGATTGTCGTCAGTTCGGGAAGATCTTCGATCTGCTACGCCCCGTACCCATTCTCCATCAATCGTGTCGCCTCTGTTATTCTTGAATGATTCAATGCGATGAAAGCGGCAAAGACCACGACTTCAGTAATGTTGTACGAGGCTACTAGGTCAAGTTTCTTTGTGGGGCATTCAATAAGACCATGAAAGACTCTCAAACCCAAAAGCAATCAATACATCGTATCGACGTGTTCACACGGAGGTGCATGACCCACCTGCAAATTGATACCTTCTATAAAAAGAATGACAGAGGTAATATCTGCCCTCTTGTCGTTCAACCGCAGGCTGATCATGACAACTGGTCCACGGTATAACGAAACAATTGATGGTCTTTTTCATGCATGTATCTCGATATTACCATGTAATTATTGCTTGGATGCATCGGCGGGCGTCACAGCTACCGCTAGCTGCCCAGGTAAATCGTAAGGCTTCGATCCTGAGAGACTTCCTTTACACATAGTATCTCGACTTTCGAGTGATAACAGATGAATCGCAAAATTATCATGAACGGGGATAATCACCAACGCAATGTCCGTCTTCCACAGGCTGGTGTGTAACCGATCAGAGAAGCGACTGGAGTTGTGAACTCTGCCGGCATCAATCTTCTTCATTGCAACTCCAGAACGAAGATGTATCATTATGCTGTGGATTAACAGACCAGCAACTTGTATTACCGGCACTGCTAGTATCAAAAGTCAGAAATTTCGCTGTTCACAATGCCTAGAAAGATTTTAGATCGTAGAATTTGTAAGAATGCACTTCTCGATCACGTTCATACCTTTGGGTCTTGCGCAAGTGATGAAAATGAATCGAACGAATAGAATCATAGGATGGATGGTGAGATCGAGAAGGCGAAACAACGGAGTAAACGGAAGTCCAGAATGGATGCAAGAATGAGAAAATGGAATCACAGAAGGAATGAAAGGATCAGAGGACGGAAGAGATGACAGGACAGACTAGACGAGAGGACAGAACAGACGATAGGAAGACGAGATGAAAGAAGAGAAGAGATGGATGGACGAAAAGAAATGAAAAGACAAAGGTAGCGCAGATGACATAACATCTTAGTGTACGCTGATTGATACCTGGTCTTTAAAAGGGGAAGTGTACTGTATATAGTCCCTTTTGGTTTTCAACCCCTGAGTAGTATATATTGAAGCCGGGAGACAAGCATTTGAGACGCAAAAACGCTTGGCACAACGTTACCCTCTTTTTGATACACCTTGTGTTGATAGGAGATCGTATCTACTCGATGCAGGTCACTGCAAAAGACCAACCAAGCATGGAATTAAGAAGTTATAATAGACCGAAGCCATGAGACGCAATGCAACTCCATGTAATAGCGACCAGTCTAGATACGGAATAGCATGTCGATATCTAAACCAGAAGAAGTCGGAGATAATCCCCGTAGGAATTCCAACTCACTCTAACCGATTGATAAAAGGCGGATCGTCAGAACAATACCATACTAGCTCGTGTTGATGTTTGTTTCCTCTGCTCCGAACAAAAAACGTGCCGTCTTTTGTTGATCGTTTGGTAGGACTTGCTTATTAGGACGGAACACTTCGAAGATTTGGTTTAACGTCGTTGACACGTCGTTGCCCTATACTAGATTCGAGACGGCGACAGGAATAGTGAGAGGAGGTAGGGTAGATAATCGAGGTGAATGTCGATATGACAATGTTTAGGAACAGACAGCGCTTACTTGAATAATGATATCTAAAGGACATTAGCAAAGTCGGGCGAACTTGTGTCCATACTGTAACAGTAAATTCAGGGAAACCCGATATAGTGTGTATTTGGACCGGCAGCGATATTGAGTAGAAGCGGTAATAAGTGTAGAGATAAAATGAAAAGCCGTGTATTAGGGCATAGAGGAGAAGGAACTACCAATCCAAAGATGGAAGCTTGCGATGTTGTAGACAGATGAGCACGTAGATGAATGTCACCTAGATGTATATCGATCTGCTGACCCTTTTACAAATCATTGACGGAGATAGATAGTCGTTATATCTAGTCCCTTGACATTGAATCGAGCATGTACTTACAAGGTTTATATGCTGATCCTAAGCTGTTGAATAGAGCCTAATACGCTTAAGATCAGTAATGCACTATATCAGCCCGGTTTTGCTTAGTCTATACATACTGTCGACTCTAAGGGACCTGTGTCAAGGAAGACTTAACATGTCCAACTCCTCGAGATTTCGTATATTGCCACGCCAATAAGTGCCACATGACAAGCCAATTCATGCTAACGATGTTCCCAGTATAATGATTCGTAGTCAGAATATCCCTTTGCGTCAACTCAATTATTGCACAAATATTATCAGCATTGAATCCACACCTAGTCGAACTTCCTCTCTAGACCGGTCTTGGGATAGGTATTAATACTGATAAGACATGGGAATCATTGTGAATGATGCGCCAAGTCAAAGTCGAAAGTATCCTCCTTGTTGGCGAGACGGAACAGAACTTTTCGAGAATTCGACATCTAAGGCAATATTGAACAAAGATCCATGTCGCATCTCGATGCGAGAAAGCAAGGAAGTTCGGTACATCGACAGTAGTGAGTCGTGGGATCCTTTACAAAAATAAAGAGTAGCAAGATGATCTTCAACCAACTAGATCTTGTTTAATTATGCAGAAGGAAAACTCGTGGTACTGATTGATTTCAGCAATAGCAAATTGCCGAGAATTGCCGTCGGGTATGAAGACCACCGAATCCGATCAATTCTGTGTTACCATAATCCATATAATGCGCCGAATGCGCACGTCAGACGGCAAAGTAGACCGCCATGAAATCACACGTTGTCTACGATGCGAGTCTCGAGATCTCGAGCAATTCACGCTCTCGAGATAAACAACGTAATCGACCAGATTGACGGTCAGGAATAGTATTTGAACAGCAAGCACGACTGTAATGATGCCAACTGTATTACGGGTATCGCAAATTGCGGCATCGCTGCCGACAACGATATTCCGTCGTCAGGATTGGGAACAAATCCATGAAAGGTGGACACTGAACTTGAGTGAGCCATCTGGACTCAGGTACTACAGGGCAGCTATCGCTGTGCCGCGCTCAAAAGCATCCATAAAACTATCCATGTGCCTTGTACATATCCGTTTGCCGCAGAATGTATCATGTCAATTGCATGACCCCCTAGCAAACCCGTTACGGACTATATCTTTTGTAATACTACAACATCTCGCGTGAATCCGCAACGATTGAGTCTAAGGTAGAGCCAACCTCTTCTCCAAAGAAGTGTTTCGCCATGAAGAAACCGTGCAAGGTGTATAAACTCAACCACTCGATTTGACCATGAACGAAACGTCCGGACTCGAGCACGGTTGAAAAGTCTTGGCCTCTGGAACAGGCGGATGAAGGTGGATAGACCTTTCCTATCGATTTGGATTATTTGATAATCCATGCCAAATATATGCCAGAATTGATTGATGACCGTCATTATTACGAAATTCATTGCCTGCTTCTTCTGCTCAGCACGAGTTCGCGAGAGTTTTGGCTGTTGGTACCGAGTTCGCGAGGATGTTCAAAGCTTTGCTTACTTGGTCCGTCCGCACATGCTTGTTTCCTTGATTGACGGACTGCGACTTCGGCTTGACCTGAAAGTCGAGTATTTGTTGGAAAAAGGGCTTCATTGAGGCTTGACCATTGAAATGACCTGCCACCCAACAATATGGTCCAGCACGATCCAACCGATATAATAAGAATTGATTGCGTCAGCACAGTTAGCTTTAAAGTATAATTAACAGCATGATGTGGTAATCCACGGAATCAGGCCCAAGATAATTGATCCAACAATTTGGTCAATGTTATTATTAGAATAAGGTTTTTTTGATAGTAATTCCGATTTCGCAATCCAGCCAATTGGAATTATCCAACATGCTAAGTTTTTACTAGGACGTATTATTAGCATGTGTCGTGTTATGTTTATTATCCGAGTATTGCGTAGCATGCATGCGTCTTTTACAGTGATATTCTGTTATTATAAAGGTACACTACGAGTATACTGATTATATTCATCGTCGTCAAATTGAGACTTGTATCATGTATTATACTACCAATTATTTCGCTGTATCGACCAATGATTCTGATATAACATTAATTCAACTACCATTGTATCAATGTCAAAACTACTGAAAAGGTTAATATGATACTTTGTAGTACGACTATGGAACTTCAGTAAATAAACCTTATCATAATGAGAGAGGAGGTCACAAGGCTAGGGGGATTCCGCGACGTAAAAAGGAATGAATGAATTTCTACTTCTGTTTTCCAAGCGCGCCTCTAAATAGAATTTGTAGATTGTCAACATGTCACATACGCTAGAAGAGGACACGCTGGAAATTGCGGCCAAAAAGCGCCGTGAATATGTTCGTGACAGCATTAGCAATTATATCCAATGCAATAGGATGGATACCCGCCCTTGCGATATTGGGTACCTCAACTTCAATGGGAATGCGACCACATTCATGTTCAACACAACCCAGGCAATTTACGCCAAGGACGATGTATTCCTAAATAGCCCGAGAATAACAGTCAAAGATACGTGTGACAGTTGTAAGAAACGTGGACACTGTGGAAGAACTTTTTTATACGGCATCGACCAAGTAGGTATCCACCTTTCTACTAGTATGTAGCAACATGGCTAATTCAGAGATCTAGGTCCCCGAAATGCACATAGGAGAGGATCGACTTGAGCGTAATAAAAAGTACATGGACGTCTTTCGAGGGGTGGTGGAGCCTATGATCTCTAGAGGTAATTTGATCGCCAGAGGTAGTCTGTTCGATGTTGGAAGTCGTCTGAACCTGCTTCAGGCAATAGTACACCCTAAACAACGTATCTTTCGCATCCATCCGCTACTTAACGAATTGGATGAGAGTAATTTCACCACTTTCGTTATGACTACTCATAAAGCTACAGTTCCTATCCGTGAACTGCAACGTGCGGAATACTTCGATACGCATTATAACAAGGATTTGGTAGATTTTAGCAACAGCAAAGAATCATCTGGTATGAGGTTTGCCACGATTACTCTACTGGAAGTACCAGAATATGCGTTACAAATAGGGTTTGCTAAGGGTTGCCATAAACTACTCAAACAAGACGGATTACTTCTAATCACAACCATGCAGAAAAAGTACTATAAAGATAGCAAAAGCTCAGGATGGAAGGCCCTGCAAGAGAAACTGGAGACGCATTTCATAGTTGAGAGGACAATCCATCCTATCCGGGATGTCGGAGAGTTTGCTACGATAAAGTGTCACCCCATATAGATAGGTTAGATGTAGCTCATTCCGCTAGTGTAGAGATGTGACATATTCGATCATCGATACAATGTTATAGACTTGTTCTTACCAAACCATGTCGATAGTTGTTACAACATTACCATTCCCATGGCATGAATGCGAAACTGTATTCAAAGAGTATGATCTGTGTTATTGAGTAAGACTTGGTAACTTGACAAGTTACATATCAACACAGGAACAAAAACTAAATAGGATTGGAGCTTGTCGGCTGCTTCCCTGTCGAGTGCTTCCCTGTCTTTCACATGTAAGGGTTCATCCTTTTTCGGCATGTTAGACAGTAATTAGGTAACAATATCTGTAGTATGAGTAGCAAGAGTATATATTACTTGACTTTATAGATAGATAGAAGTGATATTAACCAAGAGATCTCGAAGGTGTAGTGGAGAGATATAGAGTAGTTGGTCGATTTGTAAGTGATACTTTACTCAAGAGAGATGGATACAGATATGCGACATGAATATCTGTATAAATATTGACACACCACATCATAGCGTCCTACTTTTGACGACAGAAGATCAGGTTGATGACATATTATGCTGCCCTTTACCATCTTCACCGGAAAGAGTCGTAAGCACTAAAAACAGAGGAAGCCCCGCTTCTAATGCCATGTTGTATAATCATATATTCATACTTTTGTTGCGCAATTGTGGTTTCCATTTCATGCCTTGACGATGTCGTATTAGGAAAGGAGGTTTCTACTATGTATATATCATTCATCGATACAGTAGTAGTCAATGTATTATATAACTTGAATCCGGTGTTGAAACCCTCAATACAATCTTTTAGCTCTTGATGATTTATGATTTTGACTAGCATCAAGCGTCCGGACTTGTATAGGTGCATCGAACCAGCATAGGCAACCTTTCAGTCAGCATCAAGATATTGAAGCTGCGTCAACCAGCCCTTTCTTGCATATTTTTCAAATGTTGCATATCGACGGGCCGACTGGGATGTTCAATGATCCATGTCCCATATCCTGTCATATCAAATGGAAAACCACATGATGATTCAGCATGTCGAACTTTGAGTAAAGAGAGGATCCGGACGTGTGTTTCGCGGTCTTGTCAGAACAAACTATCATACGTCGTCAGATCGAGCATATACAGACTCAGGATTGTCGGTGATAAAAGTGTTACTGTGTTTGTCGTCGAGCGTGGTTCTACTATACAGGTTCCGGCGTTGTCTCCAAATGCCCTCATGTTGATAGGAGCTTGGAAGGGTATTCTTGCCGAGAGGACCTTGTGCGTCATCGCATTGTATATCCGGTCAAGATACCCATTATAGCGAGCAAGAGCACGATATCTAGTAGTATCGTAGCTCCGGCACTCTTAATATCATTCTCTGATACGATCCTATTATTTCTTCATGTCCGCATAACAGTTATACATGTACTGATATGACATTGGATTGTATCCCATGTGTGTTCGAGACGTACAAAGTTCTTACACGATCTAATGTATAGTATTTTGTGCTTTGTTCTGTAGACTACATGTAAGCTATCTGATAGATGTTGAACTATGATCAAAGGATCTTGCCGCAAGTTTTGTTCAGGGAAAAGGTAATTGAAGACAATGTGTGAACCGGAACTGATATGCCTGGAGATTGTGTCAACTCTGCCTGTAATATGGATCATAGCCAGTTTGCCACTGATTGAACGGACCTACAGGTAATTCAGGGGAGTAAGATGTGCGATCCAAGATGTTATATTCAGACTCGTGACGCGTACATAGCGAAACAACAAGCATCATCTTCTTGACTACTCGGTCATGGAGAACGAAGAAGAGGAGAGTTGGATTAACAAACAATAAACAAGGGCTTCCAGACTGCGGGTCTTCACACGGGAACTCCACACGGACGACGGGCCTAACCGAAATCCCGAAAGCTTGAATTGGATTTTTACTGCTTCAAAAAAACCCAAGGGAAAACCCGCCACGCCCTGTAATTTTGCGTCCGCATTCGAAGACGTGTCATCACGGAAATGGCGGTAGATAAATGAAATTCACAAAGACGACAATGCAAAAATCGAGATGATCCGACAAAAGTTGCATTAAATCAGAAGAGTAACCTCCATGGTATGGATCACGGCATGGTTACGAGGTCATGATTGTTTTGACTTATCAATCTGCTCAAGTTTCTTTTGTAATCTAATAATCGAACAAGCGATTTTTGACGCGATAACTTGTTATTGCATGGCTCAAAATTGGTTAGCAAAAAATTGGTGGAATTGTGGGGCCGTACAAAAAAGGGGTGTTTGCGACCCGATTTTGAACGACTTCTCGTATTTGGCCACTGAAATTCAACTTTCGCTAGTCAGAACCGGGTCAACTCCATTTACAATAGAACTTGACACGTTCTTTGATGGTCAAACACGACAATTCAATCTGTATTGATGCTAATTTCGACCATTCTGTCAAAATTGTATCATAAATATATTTACGTCACATACCAAAAATCCGGTAATGTTGATTTACACCAACGGGCTCGAGATAAAACATTTTTGATAAGGTGATAATATATATTTCATCGATTATGATAGAATTGAGATGTTTGATAGCAACCTCATACGCAGGCTTGACGTAGAATGAGCAATGTGCCGAATTGAGGTTCTCCTCGATTTTTGACGCCAGGGGCGAAAATTCGGCTAGAGTTGTGTGACAGTTGAAAACCGTAGGCGAAAATTTGGAAACACTTTATTTTTGGATTTCGAAAGCCAGGCAAAACTTGCAGGTGATAATTCCGAGTACGGCCAAGAATAAATTCGGTTGAGCTCAACGAACCATATCTGTTTACCCGCGACACTTTTCAGGGTTTCTCTCGTTCCTCTCTGGAAATTATGTTTCCACTGTTTTTTATCAGCTTTGATCGCTGCCCTGATGTAAACTCCAGTAGTCTTGGCAGCAAATTCTTATAGTATAACACATAGCTCAATGAAATACATAAAATCGTGACACATAACATCAATCATTTAAGCGCCACACAATTATCCTAGATTACATTAACTGACCATTTGATCAATATCACTACATCAAATTGATTGATCAGCCGAGGATCCGACACCTGATATTGGTCACGGCCTCGTGTATTTTTCCATTATAATTAGCATACGCCATATCGTCAGTATGTGCTGTAGAGTATAAATGTATAGACTATACTATTCACGAATTAAAGTACAGTAGTGGTAGAATCGTTATGAAAGCGGCAAATGCGTATTTAATGGATGAAAAGTTAATTTTTATTCTTTGATTGGTATATAATATCACGTCAATTGTATCCAATTATGACAGTGTAACTTGCTTGCTAGACTGTAATATTTGAAATGCTTACTATACCGTTGACGACAATATGACCATTCGACAACTCGTGCCTGTTATCATGTATTCATCTATACAACCTATAAATGGTGGATGTACAATCTGGCATGATTTGGGCGACCCACAAGGATGGCGCTGTCTTTGCGTATTCCAACACCTCGACTAGGACTTTAAATATTGCCATGCGCCTTCATAATGATCTCTTTGAGTCTCTTTGCTTTTGCATATCTGTTCTGCCATTTGTAGTTCTTTTCTAGTCACGATCAACTGAGTATCTGTATCGTCAACATTTCCTACTCGGCCATAATGATTACCTACATTCAATACTTGTATGTTTGTTCTCCCTCTTGGACTCCTGCTATTTCCTATAACACCACCGTCCATATCGATTCCTTGTATCATAATCAAGCAATGGTGAACCAGCTATTCAAGTCCATGAAATCGCCGCCATGTTTTCTTTTCGCATCGACCAGAACTGTACATCTTATCTTTCTTTACAAACCTTTCTCGTTTCTGTTTTGGTTCATGTCCCTTTGACTGGTCGCATTTGTCAATTCTCGAAGCCGAAGCTGAACATGATGAATATGGTTGATCATCAAGTCATCGTTCTGATACCTGGACCCAATATAACACTTGTGTCGGACATGTTCGATTTATGCTTCGGACCGAACACCACATAACAATAAATGGCCGTTTGTCCAGCATTCATTTGGACGATAACTGAGGCTAGCTCATCGGGTTGGTCAACTACTGGCATCGAAACGTTGTTGTATAGTAGGATTATATGCAGATTGTTGTCGATGAAGGGACGTATAAGGAGCTGCAGGCTATAAAGCTCTTATTCATATGCTTGATACTGAAACAAGATTAGAATCATCTCACTTCGAATATAGTATATGACGATAATTACCATTTGTTGCTCGCGATTTGAGGTCCATCTCTAGATCCTGCCGAGAGTTTGCATAACTTCTTCATATACAATGCCAATGTACGACATGGCACAGAATAGTAGAGCCAAAGATTAGCTAGAACAGTCTGTTAATGGTCGATCTGGACAGCGATATGATAACATTGTGACAGCTCTTGGCATAAATCGCGTGGTCGCATTTCGGCAAAGTCGAAAATCTGCTGACTAAGCCTTTTTCCCCCCAATTTGCTAACAAAAATGACCAATCTCGCCCTTCCCAACTTTTTACATAGTAGAGATATTGGACTTGTCACGCGCCGTACGGCATGCGTGAAGGTATGCGAATCGACTCACGCTATCAGCTTATCGAACGGACGTAAAACAAGCGAGATATTGTGTCGTCAAAATTTGGTGGGGCCTCATACAAATTTATCAAAATACCGATCACTCTCTAGATCGCGATACCAGACGTATAACGTTGAAATTTAGCATGTATCATCCTGACAACTCGGTGATTGCCCGCGTACTAGATGAAGATCAAACGAGCAGTATTTGAAGGTGTTGATGTGGCTGCCGAATAGCGCAAAATGTATGATACACGTGACTTGCTGCTAGATGTGGTCCAGGTTTCAAAGATAAGCTTTTGACAATATGGCGTAGGTCGAAGACTTTACTGTATTGATATCGCTCCCGGTCAAAGAACCAAACAGTATGCTACAATCAGCGCGTCGAACATCACTCTACAATCCAGTATGTTTGATATAGGTATAGTCGATGGGCTTCCTGTACGGATACTATCCTGATGGAAGCTCAAACCCTCGAGCTCTTGTACGCGCGGTATGTACCAAGCTTCGATTAGGAGCTGCTATAGTCATGGGACCTCTAGCTAACTTGGAAGTAGAGTATAAGAACAATTCCACGGTCTATATATATCAAGCGAACTAGACAAAGCTATACACCCGACAGTCTCTGTCATTTGGGACATCCACAACATTCCCTCTGAGCCTATGAGATCCCAACCCTCTAGTTGATCACAATTATATGAAGAAGAGCAGCTAGACATGTTTCAATATATACATTCCGTACAGGTGAATGAAAGATATGTTATATCGAAAGACAGATTGCTTCATAAAGGCCTGGTACTAAGAGGAGCAAGGAAGAGGTTGTTTAGAACAAGAATACATCAAGCAGACAGTCTACTCTCGTGGTCTCGTCTAACCTCGAGATCACATTGAGATTCAAGCAAGGTCAGGATCTCATCTTCTTTGAACCAAACACCCTAATACCTCTGGTGCAGCGCGGTGTGGTATCTACATTATCGTCGTCTGTCAAAGGCCGGTTCCACGTCTTGAAGTACGTAATATTGCTACGGTAGGTGTTGATAGTATTGGAATCGTCACTTGATCTCCGTATGACATGAGCACTGTTGGTAGTATCAAAGCAAGCTCTAGTTCAAGGTAAATTAGGCTAGACTTTACGATCGGTGGCTGTAATCGTGAGGATTGACTTTTATATTGCGGAAATAAGTCACGTGCCGCCGATTGGCAATTCGGCAAAGTCACATCTCGCATTTTCATCTCTCGAATCGGCAGTCGCTTTTATATCAAGGCAGCATATTATCATCAAACAAAACATGAGTATCAAGAAGGGACATGGTGTCAAATGTGCTTATAGTACTACATACGTGTATCTATGATAATGAGATAAACTACTTCTACGACTATACTATTCATTTATAATATTTGTCATCTTAATGTTATAAGTATCATGGCAATTTGGTCAAAATCCAAGCCTCCATTTGGTCACCGTATGCATCAATCCAAGCAAGACTCTTTGTAGCTACACTAACAATCAACAATAGAAAACTCCAAACATCTCTTGTGCATTTCCATATAACGTCTTGTAGATTTTGCAAAAAAATGTTGATGTTAGCTCTCATAAGGTTGGAGATTGTCGACAAACCAACGACTGGCAGTTGTAGTTTTGATAATAGACCTTGAGCGATATGCAACATGTATGAGAAAGCCTTTTGAACCGAATGAAAACGATTAATTCCGGTATTGTGTAAACACTCTTCTGTCTTGTTGAGCATGTCGTCCAAAGAAACAAGGAGAAGATCGATATTTGTACCATGTTCTGAATCTTGAAGAGTATTATAGTTGATGACATTCTGAGAATAATTGATGGTTGCTTTGTTGTTGTGTACACAGTCAAGAGTATTTGTTCGCGACGTGACATTTGCTTGATAGATACCGGCTAGAATGACAAGTGTAGTAAGAGCAAGTATAACTCTCCACTGTTTCAAGAATGATTTATATCCAATACGAACGCTTGGTAGCGAATGTGTAAATTGTGCATTGGGATGCAGAGGGGATTGTTGAGCTGAAATCTGTTTAGATTGATAGGAAGATGGCGGTGCACTATGACATATGCGGCCTGGTAGTTTCAGAGGTAGGATCAGATCAGTCTGCTGATTGTGGATCGTAGTGGCGTGAAAGAATTGTTGCTTTGATTTCAAGACAGCTGAGCCTTTATCTGATCTAAATTGTCCGATGAAATTGACGCTGTCTTCTGAGCCTTCAATTGAAGCGTATACATTCACCAATTCTTCTGTAGAATATGTAGATCCAATCTTACGTGACATCGCAAAAGACATGGTCCGACAGTAATAATTGGTAAAGCAGTAGATGAAGTTTATAGTTGTATTTATTGTAATTTCCAGATGAGGTTGATGGATTCAAATTGAATATGGAATGAAATATATAGTCTTGTATACGTCGCGCGTTGTAACATATAAGATGATTGTCGAAATATGATAGATGTCAAGAAACATCCATGATAGGGATAAAATCCCATTTTTAAAGGTGATTGTGAATCGTGAAATCGATCACTTTTGTGAAAGCGTGATAGTTAGGACACAATCACGGTCGTGAATTATGTGAATTCGTCTGATTTTGTTGGATTCGAGGATAATCTCGGATCATCTTTGTAAGTCTTTTATTAGTAATAAACAAGAACAGAACAGTAAATCAGACACGCTTGATGAGATATGTTATTATTATTCTTTGTTGCTAAAATAGCAACACCTACAGTCTTAATACATCAGGAGGATGTTGTTATTTGATGACACTGATGAAACAGCGTAATGCCATTGTCTATAACAATTACTTGTCATTTGATGATATGCTTGCGCGCGTCGTGGCAAAAAGGGAATGCTTACGCGTTTGCTTATTTGCCTTATTGCGATAACTTCGCAAAAAATGAAGATAAATAAGGCTCGGGCCCGTCCCGTTTGCGGAGCCGTTACACAAATAAACAAACTTTGGCTCCAGCTATCTCAAGCCAAATTTCTGTCCTTAGCGAAACGATTGTCCGCACTTCCTTTAGCATTAATACCGTACCATCGTTCCTTTATTATGTCATCTGTCGGATCTCTGTTTCGGGGCGGATTTCCATATACTTGCACCAACCCGTGCATTCGAGACCTGAGCCTTTCCTCGGGTCATGTAACGTAACGCCAATCTTTTCCGAGAAATAAGAAGATACAACAAACGAGATTAATCAAGTCAAGACCGATCGAATGGCGTAATTGTCGAACTAGATTGTTGTGATGCGTCTATTAGCAACATCATGAAAACCTCGTTTAAAGGATACTCTATTTACTTTCAAAACTTTCAACTTTTCAAATGTTTCGGTCATGGATTTACACCACAAGATCAAGTGGGACCGAATCCATACAGTTGGATTTGTAGTTTTGACGCTAGTATCGATGCGTATAGTGGTTAATACAAGCGTTGAAAGAGGTATACATTATATCATTTTCACGAGATTTGCTAGATGCTAATTGCTTAAGCTAGATATCTATCCCATCATATCGAACTACACTGATCGACTTACCTCTCATTCGCAATCCCGACATGGATCCATATTCGTGTTCCACAAAACCAAGTGAGGGAAATCAAGTCAAGAGATGCATAATAATGAAAGGCAAATGGACAAGAAACTAGGAGAAAGGTTTGGTCTAGTCGAGGTTGAAGGATTCATCAAAGTACAGAGTATGACAAGTTAAGCCGTCCCTGATACTGTGACCGGGACTTATATGATACCCCTCTGACTATGATACCAGTTCCACGGCTGTTTTACTTTACGGTTTGGGCCTGGTATGACTATCATAGCTTCATCTAAAGACTTTGTCGTAGGCAAACAATTATATGGTGAATAAGACGGCAATTGGTAGAGTTTGACAGCTTCGACATCTCCGAGTGTACTCATGAGACTTTGCCTACCTCGTCTCAAATATCACGGATTCTTCGGGGCATAATTTCTGAACTCCTGTCGAGCAGCAAGCTTTATCAAATTACAGAAGTTCAATCAGCATAACTAAATTCATTTACAGCATGAAAGTCAATAATAATATATTAAAATCGACATGGTCATATGATATAATCTCCACATCTGGTCTCGTTTGATATTCGAGCCTGGTTATATGCAGCAATTCTAGACAGGAAATCTTTTTTATTGGCCATATCTGAATGATGATACAACTGAACTATGGGATTGATCAGTCATAAATTATGCATCGCATTTTGTAAATATGCGACACTTATATGCTAATATAAAAAGCATGTTACGTCTACCAGTAAGTAAATACATGAATGATGCCTGCATCTCTGTTGAATAAGGATACATTACTCTTCACACTATCAACACATAGGTTGCTTAGTCGCGAAGCACACTCGTCTGTGATATTCATCAAAGTCGCGAAACTCAGGCCATCGGTTGAGCGAGATACATCACCTACCTCAACTATGTGCACTGTACTTAAAGAAGGTAAGTCTAACAACAAAGCTGTCGTTGACTCCAACGCAGTAGACTATGATTTATAGATGGTTCCTTTCTGCTTTATATAATACTTAAATACACTCTTTCTTAGATGTAAAGGTAGAAGATAATTATCATAGTCTGGCTTTTATAGTTTATTCTCACATCGATCATGTTTGCTATCATCTAGGTATTGAAGCCGGGTTTGCCTACTGTGCAATTCATGATATATTAACGGTGTTACATCAAAGTAGTCCTGTCCTTTGATATCCTATGTAGTATACAAAAAATAAATCCATCTTGGGAGCAATATGCCAAACTCGAGTTTATAAAGATTCCGCCATGTAAATCATCAAAGATCGGATAATAACTATTATATAGATACATCAAAAGCTTTGTCCGCACGATCAAAAGTCCTTAACTACTGAGGCGGGATTATAACTAGATATAACTCGTCAAAGTTGAGACTCTATATATGTGCTAATCTAGTATAGCCAATCATCGACAGGCGATACTAGTACCTCTCTACACCACCTGGCCTTGATAACCCTCGTGACATATGGAAGGTATAGGATTGATCAAACCATATCGATTGTGGTAGAGGTATCTCTAATCATCCTATAACAGCCACCCGATGTATTTTACTGTATCCATCTCCATTTTCCCATCTCATGTTTGCGTATATATCCATGTATTTGTCCACGTGGTAGTTGCTCGATACGTGATGATGTAGGTAGTTTGCAGCTACGTGACTTCGTATTCGAAGTAGATATGATTGCTACAAGCGTCGAGGTCAGTACTTGATCACAACAATTGATGTATTGTGAACTTACTTTGATCCTTTTCTGTACTAATTTCATCTTCGGAAAGAGGTACACAGCTCGTATCTTTGTACATTCGATGACCCCTCTATAGCTGGTTCTCTTATTGAAGAGTCACTCGATCTCATGAAACCATGATCGTTGCTTTGAATGTATAGATGCTGCTGCAGATAGGGAAGGAGGAGAGGAGTGATGATAACAAACATGTAAGCAAAAGACTAAACGACCAGAAAAGAAGAGAAGATGATAAGAAATTAGCGACAACCTCTGAAATGAGACCACTGGGACCTACTTAACATCGCACACTAGAAACCGTACGTGACGACTACATGACAGTATCAGATAGCTCAAATACATTGTCAAGGAGGGATGTTTTGCTGATAAGTGCTATGCTAATATCAAATGTATATACATTAATTAATTATTATTTTTATTATTAATTTATTATTAATTTATTATTAATTTATTATTAATTTATTATTAATTTATTATTAATTTATTATTAATTTATTATTAATTTATTATTAATTTATTATTAATTTATTATTAATT
>Ga0160427_10000070_pt1 | contig 85720 bp, 70 predicted proteins | sample SolpanmetagenomL_FD_108194 | JGI IMG/M metagenome (GOLD analysis project Ga0160427, IMG submission 108194) | Solar panel surface microbial communities from Lawrence Berkeley National Laboratory, California, USA - L | ecosystem: Engineered > Built environment > Solar panel > Unclassified ...
TGCACCATTGTCCCTCAGGCCCTCTGAGAAGCGAAGACTACCCCGCAAAGCTTAATTAGTTGATCAATAAATCGAATGACTCATGGACCGAAGCTATCTCAGAGGGCCTGATTCATGAGGTAAGTCGTTAGTGACAACGATGTGTAATCACGTGATGTAGTTTATTTAAAGTTTCCGCGTCTCCATCTTCACTCTCGACATCTATTCACTTCGTCATGCATGGTTTAAATTCACGATAACAAGATGTATTTATGATTTCAGCTTAGAAGTACAAGCAACATGACTAAAACAGAACTGTCCTCGATAGATCGCATCAGTGAACTCTTATCCATAAGTGACGATGTCCCTATTCTTCTCCAATCCGCTGGATTAACAATGACTGCTCTCTCCGGCAATCCTCTTCCGAACCCCTCTGATGGACTTATCGAACCTCAGTCTCTTAGTGACACTACAGAAATGTCAACTCTGGCTGATAAACAAGGAGTAACCATTGACAGCGCAAAACGAGCCTTTACAACTTCTGCAACAACCTACTTTACAACTTTACAATCTATAATGGCCCGTCTTCGTCGACAAGTCTACGCTCTTGAAGAAGCAGGAATTATCAGCTCCGAAACACCGGCCTTGTCATCTACGACGACGGTCGCTGCTGTAAATGATGGGTTTAGTAACGGCAATGGTCGAGGTTCAATGCCAATGTCAGGTGTTGCTAGGAGAGGATTACTGCCTGGAAATACGAATCGTGATGAAGGAGACAAGATAACAAATGGTGGAATGGGAGGATTAGATGTTTCGTGGTTGAACTCTAGGGTTGGAACCGGAGGAAAGGAGATGGAAATGGAAATATTGGATGATCTAGTAAAAACCCTGGGACAGGCTCTCAAAGATCAGGAAATGGCTCTAATCGAGGAGAAGGAGAGGGACAATGTACAATTCGAAGAACAGCAAAAGTTGAATGGTGAAGAAGATATCCAAAATGACAACGTCATGCATGATGTGTGATATCTGGTTTATATGATACGTCCAAGGCGTATACCGCACATTCATCTCAATTTAGACCCTAGGCCGGACACACTACCTTTGACTGCAGACTTGGCGATACTCACTGTAGTACCTCTACCGAAAGATCGTACTCCAGAGCTGAACGATTCGTAGAAGGAACCAGCTGCATTACCAACGACATTTGCTGCATCACTCAAATTATTCGCTGCATTACTAGCGATTATCTTGCCTTTGCCCACATAATTTGATGCTGGGCCAACAACATCAACGGGAGCACTTCTAGCACTGGGTGGGAATGGACGTTGTGAAGGACCTCTAACAGGGCCACCAACTATTTGAAAGCATAATCAGTGAGAAATTCCTAAGATATAAGAAGATGTAGCTTACGAATAGGATCCAATTGTTCATATGAAGTATAACTTCCTCCGGACACCCATTCAAAATTACTTACGACTGGTCGAGGAGGTAAAGATGCCGCAGCTTCAGGAGTCCACAGGATATCCACAGTTTTGATTCCAGCTTGGGATTCAAGTCTATGTAACGATGATTAGTCTCACAGCACATGTGAAAAAGTGAAGAAATTTAGTGACATACACTACGTCTTCCCCAAACAATTCTATAACACCCAATTCTGCTGGTCCAATCCATCCAAATAGACATTTGGACGTAAAGACAGCTTCTCGAATACGCTCTTCATAGTTTAATATATTACCTATTTGAGTGCGTGTGATCTCCTTGAGACTTGTCAATGAGAACAAGCGCACGCTTTGATCCCTGAATAGACCGGCAACGGCATGTTGATATGGGTCTTCGGCCGAACCCGATCCAATTTTCAGCATACCTGCACGTAGACATTCCGTTCCGTCATAAGCCCTATGATAAGCTCTTTCTGCAGGTGGCTTAAAGACTTGAATTTCGACAGATGATACCGCTACTAATAAACCGTCTGTCGAATTGCCACTTCGTAATCGCTCAAATGATTGATAATCTGCATGAGCCGAAGAGCCGGTCCTTGCGACTATAGGATGAAGGTGTACAACCGCACCTTCTACCAATGTCCAGCCTGCAAATTCGATACTGAAGCCAGGCTCTCGAGAACGTGGTAAAATCTTGAATGTCAACACATTTCCCTGAGCTGTACCAACGTGGAGATTAATTGTAGAAAATTGCTGGCCAGAACCTGCATTGTCAAGTGTCATGATGGAGAATTCTAGACATGTAGCATAATCTGGTCTATTGTAGTTTACCGACTTTTTACTCTTTGTTTTCTTTGGTTGAGTAGCTACTATCTTGGATATAGCATTGTTATGTATGATTGCTGGTATCCTAGTATCTATAACAACCAAGTTTCCATTCTGTGAAGCTGCAGCTACAAATGCGAATCCGTTAGCTGATGTGGCTGTGATCGCAGTGATTTTTCCAGCACCGACATTGACCAAGGCGAATGGTATCATTCCAAAGGCCAAAGCCGGATCACATCGATCTCGTATATCTGTGAGTACTCCCGGTTGATTTGGACCGGTGACTGGAGAGAGATCTTGTCCTTCCATTGTATTTCGTCCCCATTTGAAAATTATGATCTCACCTCCTTCCATTCCCACTGCAAATTCTCGTCCGAAACTTGAAAATGCTGTCCTACTCGCAGCCACGTTTTCAAGTCGTCCTAGAGCCCGCACGACATCGACTTGGACCACAGTTGGATTCTCTATTTCATCTGTTTGACCTGCATCCCACAATCTAACAGTACCATCTTCATGAGCAGTCTGTACAATATGACGTCGATTACCACGTCTGCCCATCTTTTTTTTTTCCATTCCTCCAGCCAGGATCTGCAACTCTCTTGGCGGCATGTTCCTGTCCATGACCATCGTAGGCTCTCTTTGTTCAATCATGCTTCCCCAATGAGCGGGATCCACGCTTGTGACATCAATATGCGTGGGAAATGGATGGACGTATAACATTGACAAAGGAAGCTGATTGGTTGGTGTGACAGGAAAGGCAGCAGGAAAGCTAATCGTAAAGACTTCACCGACTTGATTCACTGTCAAAACAGCTATAGGATCCCATGCTCCAGCATAGTGCGGTGACATTTTTGGGATCAAGCAGAAGTCAACAATATTGGCATTTGGTGGAGTTGGTAATGTCCTTGTCCGAACAGGATTCTCAAAATACGCCGAAAGCGCATCCCAGCCACTGGTAGCAAAATTAGGAGTAGGGCCTAACTCGAGTAAAGTCAGACCTTTATCAGGTATATCTGCAGATAATCCACCAGCAATCAATATAGACGTATCGTTGGGATCTGCATTTGCACACCATGAGATTTTACTGATGAGTAACCTGTTGGTAACACTATTATTTGGATTTATACGGCCACTACCCGGACGATTAACATTTACATTTGTTATAGTTCTGGCTTGTATGATTCGAGCGGGTTTGTTCTGAGACTCATTATCGGTAGTTGGATCCCAAAAGACGAGAGACCCATCGTCATGTACCGTCAAAATAAATGTCCCTTGCGGATGCCACAATGCTTGAACTAAAGCAGGTCGTCTAGTTCCCTTTATCCTGGTAGGATCAGGATTGCCTCCGGGCGCATTCGGGGGAAGTTCATACATCAAAAACTTCACGGCCATTTGTTGTTTGAGAGAGTAAACGACTGCACCAGAAGCATAACCAATCAGTAGAGTCCCGATATCCCGGGGATGGAGTTGCATAGATATTACAGGGTTTCGAGCAGCTGCATCTCGTGGATTAGAACCCCATTGATTTGGAATCCGAAAGGGCGTAGGACTCTCTCGATCCAGGTCATAACACATTATATCACCGGCAACTAATCCAATAAACGTATAGTCGAGTAATGGATCACTGGCAAGACTAGACACTTTGCCAGGTACGATATAAGTAGAGAGCTTTCGCTTTCCCGCAAGACCGATAGAGTTGCTAGTCGGTAAGGAGAAAGAATACAGAATGTCTGCAGAATCGATGCAGAGAAGTTTGTCAAATGCAAACTGTAAGACTCGTACACTGGCACTTGGTGTGCTTAACGACAAGGTGACCTGCACTCGATCCTTTCCAAAGATGTACACTTGCCCCGGACCAAACTTTCTCGAGAATTTTGTACCGACTGCCAGAAGTGACTGAACGGGGTCATATGCGCATGCACTTATTTGGCAATTTATACCATATTTGCCGATATTGTTTACATCGATTTTGAGCGAGTTCGGGCCAAATCCCCCCGATAAAGGGTCTTTATTACTACGAGGCATGTCTGGATCCTATTCAACGTTTAGTCTGACAGGGCGTTCGAAGACGCCGCTGATCATCTATATCATGTCGGAATTGTGAGTTAGGAATTTCAGTGTGGCACGAATTGCGAGTTTCTGTTATTTCAGCCTTGTCAAGTCATCTCCGCTCAATGTTCCATAATATTAATTTAATGCTTCCCCTCCATTTTGGTATGTAAATTAGTCACATGTCTGAAAAGCTTAATTTGAGCCGCATAATGGCAACCCAGGAATGGTCAGTCAAATGTAATTATAAATACGGCATGATTAGTGATTACGATATTTATCATACTATAACTTTTGCTACAAGGTAGTACATTTAGTGGACCATGACATCAGCTGTTGAAGGATTTTCTGAGTGTACATCCTGAGTGGCTTTCTTCTCCGGGAGCGTTTTAGAGTCTGTCATACTCTCTGACCCTTCTGCTTGATTTTGCTCATGCTCATGCTCATGCTCAGCTCCGTTATTTGCTTTGTCTGAAGGTGCTTGAGCATCATCATTAGCTTCACCATCAGCTTCACCCTCAACTTCGGCTTCTTCATCCTCCTCTTCCTCATCCTCACTTCCACTGCTTTCAGCTTCGAGATCCTCGCTACCAGCTTCCGAGACCGCGTCCTCATCTTTGGCGGTTGCCTCTGTCTGTGGAGCATCGGTCATGGCGGCATCATCTTCATCAATCTTTTCTGGCTCTTTTGTAGTTGTCTCATTGTCAGCTTCTGCCTCAAGGGGTTCTTCTTCCTCTGCCTCTTCAGCTCCGTATTGGAAGCCATCCTCCTCGACGGCATCGGCTTCTGGCTGATCAGGGGGGTATTCGGGGGGAGCACTTTCCTCCGAATCCCACTTGATTGCAAAACGTGTGACTCGTGGCTTCTCGGCTAGTATGTTTCTTTGAATCTTGTCAATGACCGGCTTGGCAGGAGGCTCCTGAATCAGTGCCTCGTCGGTGTATTCATTATTGACATAATAGCCGACCCTGACGAATTCACGTCCATCATAACTGCAGCTAAGTAGAATGACCGTAACTCCTAGGATCTCAGCATCGGGTATTTTCGACAGATTTGGTGGATCAGCCTCAAATGTGAATTTATTGACGCCCTGCGGAATAGGTCCAACAAGCAGTGAATCCAATTCTTGGTCGTGCTCTGATCTATACATGAAATAATGAGACTTGCCAACAAAATAATGAAGCTATGATATGACTTACGATGTAGCAGAGCCAACGTATGTGAGCTTCCATTCCAAATCTTTAGTAAGCGGTTCTAAACACTCGAACGTAATCTCAAATTCGTAATTGGCTTGAAAGGGAGCAGGGTTACTCCGAACAGCGACATTTAGTAAAGATACGGCAGCCATAATAGTTACAATATGAAAGTATGATCGAATTGGTTGAAAATGAATTGGAAGATATAAGATGTGATATGAAAGGAGAGAAAACTGGATCAAAGGGAATGTGAACTGGTCCACATAGCGACGACCTATTATTGATCGATTTGCAATTCACGCGAACGCGCTCGCGTTTAATTGAAACCTTTTAATTATACGGTGAGCTAAATATAAGCCTGTGTAAATGATGACGTTTGATTATTCGAACCAGGATTTGTATTTCAAGTCTTTCTTTCAGAAGATTTGGATGGGCCTGATAGGTCATGTCTGACTTCGAAAGTCGGGTATACGACTATTTGGATGATCGGCTGCAGACCTTGACTGATTTAGAATCACTTGATGAGCTTCTCGATAATGTTAAAACACAGCAAAGTCTGTTGCGCAAGCAGGTATTAGATGTTGATCCAAATCTAGAGCTGCATTTATTGACTCCCAATTAGCTTGAAGATGCAAAGTTGCAGCATGAGAGAAGCGGTAATGATGTCCGCGATCACCGCTTCAAGTTGCACGCATCGATCCAATCCTTCAACATCGCTCAATCCCAAATCGATGATTCACTACGATTCGTGACCCAATCAGCGTCCACCGAGGATGCCATTTCACGATTTGAGAATGTCATGGATGTTATGACAAGGCTGGACACAGCAAATTCATATATCGACATGACGCAGGAGATAGTCACTAAAAGGTATGCCTAAGGATTACTTGTGTTCATGATAAGTCATTAACAGGATTATAGTCAACAATGTCTTGACAATCTTAGGCGCGATACAAATTCAGCTCTCTCCACCTTTCACGAGCTAGAGACCTTTGAGCAAGGACTGGTTCTCCTGCAAACGGATGCCGAGGGATCAGCACCTCATCTGATAGATAGAATCCATCAACAAATACAAAGTGTTCGAGAGGCTATAGTGAACAGTCTATGTGCGGACCTGGAAATAACACTAAACAAGACAGGTTGGCCAAAGCCTACTGCAAAAATACCTAGCGCGCTACAAAATACCTGGAACGATCAGATTGCAAACTTATTGGCACTGCAACTTCCTACCCTTCTAAGACTCAGGCATGCAAACAACCAAAAAATATCAAAGGACGAACCTGTTGTGTTGTTGCCATGCGAAATGCTTGTCAAGCCTCTCACACTGAGGTTTCAATATCATTTTTCGGGCGATAGAATGACCAACCGAATAGATAGACCAGAATACTTCCTGAACCATATACTTGATCTCATCGGAGAACACTCCGACTTTCTGGATCAAGCTTTGCAGGCTTTATTGCTGCAACATTTTAGAAAAACCGATTTGGTGGATATGCCGGCCTATACCGATGTAATTTCCGCCTGGATCACTGCTTTACTACCTTTGGCTCAGCGTAAAATCAAGACATTGCTTCCACAAGTGATTCAACAGCCAAGATTACTAAGTAATCTAATCCACGAAATTATGGACTTTGACCGCAAATTAGCAGAGGAATGGAATTATTCTCCGCTTTCGACTTCAAGCCCTTATCGAGGACTGTCGCATTATACCCTCTCTGTGCTAGACATGTTTCCGACCTGGTTCAATAACGAGAAAGAATTCGCTCTGAACAGGTACGAGTCCATCATTTCCGACAAAACCTCTGGTGAAATAAGTTTTGATGGTGCAGCCCCGGACTCAACAAGACCGACACGCGCCGCAATCCAAGTGCACGACCTTCTAGAGGCAATTACGGCTCATTACAAACCACTGGCATCATTTCATCAAAAATTAAAATTCCTGATTGACATCCAAGTCGCCATTTTTGATCGATTTCATCATCGCTTGCACGAAAGTTTGGAAGCGTATCTTACACGCACTTCGACGGTTGGACGGACTGTGCATAGTGTGGACGATGTTGACAATGTCGACTTGCGCGGGACAAAGGGCTTGGACCGTCTATGTCGTATATATGGATCTGCTGAATTCATAGAAAAAGCTATACGAGAATGGAGTAACGAAACCTTTTTCATCGAACTTTGGGCAGAATTACAGTACAAGATACAGCACAAGGGCGACATCAAGGGTGGCATTAGCATCGATCACCCAATGAACCAAGCAAATGACTCGAATGACGATCTTAATGGAGGTTTGTTTGACGAAACTGCCACCTCTTATGGACGTTTACAAACGCGATGCGAAGAGACAATAATAGACACCATCACTTACGATCTGCGAACTGCACTAAAACCTTTTGGAAAGGTCAATACCTGGGCATCCATGTCTGTCAATACTAGTGCAACAAGTCTTACCGCCGAACTTGAACCAGCCATGCGACTTATTGACGAGTATTTGGGATATCTTGGCAAGGTCATGAGCAGAGCTCCATTGCGGCGAATAACGAGGAAAATTGGTCAGACTTTCCAAGGGTTTGTTTGGGATTCAATTATCCAGCGATATATCTTTTCAATCACGGGTGCAGTCCAGTTACTTTCAGATGTCAAGGGGATCGGACAGATAATCGATCGACATATTGGTGCAAATGAGGGAATTGCAAGCCTTCGAAAGTTGACAGAAGCTCTTCAATTACTAACCTTGCCTGTTCGAGCAGGAACGGTAGAAGGATCTATTGCACGAGCAGAAGATGAACCAGAATTGAAACACAACCTTGGTTTATGGCAGGTGGAGAGACGGATATTTCAGAGTAATGAAAGTGCTCGAGAATTGCTTGATTCGTTTGGACTTGTCTTGTTGACTCAAATAGAAGCCAGAGATGTGATTAAGCGGCGAGTCGAGTTAGGTAGCTAGCATATAAAACACAGTACATTGGAGTGATGAGTAATGTTCAAGTTGATCATTTCATACCAAGTGAATTCCACGATGACGTGATAGTAGATTTTTACATGTGACAGAAACATTTCGTATCATCAAGCACTTCCCCAGCGTGGTTCATAGCTTCGAATAACTCGATTATCACACGTAACTTATCTTTTTCATCGCTCCCTGTGTGAATTCACATCACACAATGTCCTCGCCAAATGTTCCGACAACGATGCGCATGTGGCAATATTCTGAAACTACGGGTGGTTTAGTGAAGAATCTAAAACTTTCAACCGATGCTAGTGTTCCTACAGTAAAACCAGGTGAGGTGCTCATTGAAGTAGCCTGCGCTTCTATCAATCCTGTTGATTACAAAATCGTCGAGATTCCTTACATCGGTAAATATTTGACTACACGGCCAGCTGCCCCAGCGAGCGATTTTGCCGGAACCGTCTTCATTTCCGGAGGTGGCTCTAGCCATGGTTTCAGTCATGGAGATCGTGTATGCGGTACATTGGCGAGGCCGGGGCTGCAATATGGAACATTATCGCAGTTTGTGTCTGTACCTACAGCACTTGTCTCCAGATTACCCGATAACGTGTCTTTCGAGCAGGGATCAACACTAGGAATTGCTGGTATCACGGCATATCAGACTTTAGCTCCTTTTGTCAAAGCAGGAGATAAAGTGCTTATTAATGGTGGGAGTGGTGGTGTGGGCAGCTTTACTGTACAGATAGCAAAAATCCTAGGCTGTCATGTCACCGCTTCATGTTCCGGAAAGAGTGCAGATTTTGTAAAGTCATTAGGCGCAGACGAGATTATAGATTATACCAAGGGTAATCTCACACAACAAATTCGTCAGAAACAAATAACATTCGATCATGTGGTGGATAACGTCGGAAATAGCAACGATCTACATGCTGCTTGTGATTATTGTCTCAAGCCAGGAGGTATAGATGTACAAGTTGGTGGGAGTCTTACTCTCTGGGGCATTCTCGCAACTTTGCGAAGTGCATTGTTACCAGTTGTCTTGGGAGGATTCAAGAGCAAATGGAAGTTTCTTGGAGCAAACATTGCGGATTCTAAAAAGGATGTCGCACAGCTGATTGAGTGGACTGCCGAGGGTCGTCTGAAGCCACAAATTGAGCAAGAGTTTTCATACGAAGAAGCACCAAAGGCGTATGCGAAGCTGAAAGAAGGTCACCCAAGAGGGAAAATTATAATAAGCACAAGGAAGGGTTAACCTTGTGATAATGAACAGGACGTGATGAATGTTACGAACATGTTAGTAATTTCCGTTACGTATCGTCACGTCAAAGTAGTCGATCCGATTTCTATATATATTTATATATATGTATAATTAATAACCATGCCCGTCCCCCACAGTGTAGAGAATTTCCGAGAGATGTTCTTGGTGTTGTATAGTGCTTGGTATAATTAAGGTTTCACGCTAGACCTAACTTGGACAAAACTAAACAAAAAAACATGGTCGGATAGCGGGATTATTTACAAATGTCAACATTGACTTGGACGTCGTCAAATACGAATATTGACGACTATTGTTCCATTGGCATTCCATACATGGCCTAAGTATAATTATCGGGCATACTTTTTGTAATATTAGCAAGCTGCAGGAGACCGGCAGAAGGCAGAGGGCACTATGGCTTATAATTTTGTCGATACTCCTCGAACTGAGATCGGAGATCGCACTCATCTTACAGCTGCCAACGTATCATTCAGTGAGATCCAAGGCTTTCCATCACCTACAAAAAACCCTGCGACCGATCTCATAAATAGTGGACGGTCACGCTCTAACGGACAGGCTGTCAGGACTCCGAGAGCTCGCAATGTATTGGGAGGACTTCGACCAGGCGCAAAGAATGAATTCACTCCATTGCTCAAGAGTGCAGCGCATAATAGATTCCGCACAGAAGCTCGCAGTGCTAAAAAATACGCTCGAGATGGGAAAGAGAATGTTACAGAAGAGCTTGTAAATAGTATGCTTGCTGGCTCCACAAATGGCGTACCACGGACTCCAGCATATCTCAAAGTCGGATATAAGGATACCTATCAGACACCAGGACTACCGATCGAGAGCAGCGTCCTTGATGAGACATCTTTAGGTGGTAACAAGACGCCAGGTCCACCGCCGGCAATTTCAAGCAGCACTTTGATGAGCACTCCAATCCCAGCTATGCCTGTCAAGGGTCAAGAAGGTCGTACAGATCAGGGTAATGTTCTGACTTTACGCGAGCAAGAAGCCGTGAGTCTACAAATCTTAACGTAGATAGGTTCTAGACTGACCAAAGGACATAGAAATTAGCCAAGTTGGACAAGGAGAATTTCAATTTGAAACTCAAGATTCATTTCCTAGATGAGGCGTTGAAACGGACCGGCACAGATTATCAACAAGGTATGATCAAGGAAAACACAGAACTTAAAATGGACAAGACAACCTTGACATATGAGCTTAAACAACACCAAAAGTCATTGGTCCGAGCAGAAAAAGATCTAGAGGAATACAAATTACAGCTACACGATTATGCGGAAAAGGTAAAGCGAAGACAGACTACTGAGATTAATAAAGAGGAGCTGGATCGTGTTCACGGTCTGCTTGAAGATGTACAACGCATTGCCGAACAGCGCAATGGCCAAATAGAGGAACTGAATCAGCGACTTCAGGAATCGCATAATAATAACAATGACAAGGCGAATGATTTGAAAGAAGATATCATGGATCTTGAGCAAGCGCTTCGAGCAAAAGATGCGGAAATTGATATGAAGGATGAAGAGATTGATGATCTGAGGTCGAAGTTAAGTCAATCATCGTCCAATGACAAAGAGGTTGATGATCTTCACGAGGAGATTGGCGTTCTAGAAGCAGAGGTTCGTCAAAAAGACCAGGAAATAGCGGATTTGAAGTCACTTAGTCGCAATGGTCAAGATCGTGAGAAATCTACCAAAAAGTTAAGAGGGGATGTCGAGCTGCTGGAATCAGAAATCCGAGAAAAGAACGAGGTCATTGACGAAAAACATGCGGAACTTAAGAATATGTCAAAACAACTTCAAACACTAGAAACTCAGAAATCGACAGAACTTGCAGCGACAGACGGTGAATTGCGTGATAGTCAGCGATTACTTCAGATCAAGGACAGCGAGATTAGAGCATTAGAGCAACGACTTCAGACTGCTCGGGGCAGCTGGGATGCGGAAGCAGAACAGACTGATGCTAGACTACAACAGAAAGATGTAATGATTCAAGAGCGTGATGAACAACTTCGTGAATCTGCTCGAAAAGTTGATGAACGTGATGAGAAATTACGGGATTTACAAAAACAACTCGACTTGCAGTTTCAAGACCATGAAAAGAGGGACAAGACTGAAGAAAAAGAAACCTCGGATAAGCTGACACAGATCGAAGAATTGCGAAACAGGCTTCAGAAAGCACATGAAGAGATTGATTCGGTGATTGATCGTACTGGTGCCGAGACGCAAAAAATACAGCGGGAAACAGAAGTTTTACGGCAAGAAAATACACGTTTGCAACAACGTCTTGATGCGCGTGGTTCGCCAACGAAGAAGGATGTTATAGTTAATGAGCAGGCAATTCAGATCAGAAACCTGGAAGCTAAATTCCAGATGACTTTGGACGAAAAGGATGCTGAGCTTGACGAACTTGATCAACAACTCGAAGATGCTCGTGCGGAATTAAAGGCTATGTCAACTTTGCAAACAGGACAGTCAACCAAAGAAGAATTACGGGCTTTACAGAGCAAGATTGAAGAATTGACGCATGATCGTGATGGCAAAGACGATGAGATCTTTGTACTTGAAACCAGTCTTGATGAAGCACAAAGTGAAAAGGCTACGATGCAGCAAAGACTTTTGGATCTTCAACGTGAGCTTTCTGCTAATCAATCGCGAACACGTACTCTTACACCAGGGAGAGAAGGATTAGACTTGCAAATGAAACTCAGGACTTTAGAGAGACAGAGCGAAGAATATGTTCAACAGATACAATCCTTGAAACAAGAGCTAAGCCACATTCGAAACTCAAAACTATCAACCAGAAGTCCTGATCGGCAAAACGCCGAGATTGACCGTAAACTTTCAGAAGCAGAGAGGCGCGAGGGAATATTGCAGGACCGAATAGCAGAGCTTGAGAATAATCTTACTGAACAGCAAAGGAATAAAGGAAATGAGATTCAGGCTGCGCAGGAAGAAGCGAGAGAGTTTGAAAATCAACTGATCGAGCAAGATAAGCGAATTGCTGCCATGATGAGAAAGGATGGTGAAGGTCGTGCCCAGCTTCAGCAACTAAAAGCGGAAAGAGATGAGCAGATTGCGTCATTAGCTGAACGAGACTCGCGTATCTCTTTGTTGTCTGGAAAGGAAAAGGATTTACGACAACAAGTTGACCGTTTACGTGATGAGCAACGTCGTGTAGAAGACCTTGAATATCAACTTGGACAACAACAAGACAGTAATACTTCTCATGCCCGGAAAGAAGCTGCACTTCGGACAGAAGCCAGGGAAAGTAAAATTGAAATTGAGGAATTGAAAAGACGGATTCAGCAACGAGATGATCAAATTCAGATTACGTTACAACGGGAACAAAAACTTCGAGATGGTACGAAAAAGGGTTCAGAAGAGACGATACAATTTCAAGAAGCACTTAATGCCCAATTGCTGGAACTTGAGAATGAAGTTGATAGACTGAAAAAGGAGGTCAAGGATCGTGAGATTGGTTGGCAATCGGCACAAAAACGTGAGACGGAATTAAGGTCGAAGTTGAAGACGGCCCAAGTAGCTAAAGTGGCTGAGAATGACGGTCAGGAGATACAACAGCAAGCTATAATACACGGAAAAGAGCTACGTGGAATGTCTAAACAGATTCAATACCTTAGTGCTAAATGTCAGCGTGAAGAGTCTTTTAGACGTGATTTGGTATTTGTAAAAAAGTGGTTTGTATTGCAGATGGAAATGTATGGTGCTTGGTAAGTTTTGATCAATTGAGCTTTTGTAAAATGATTACTAACGACATTTGTAGCAATCAAGCAGATTTGAGTATACTTGAAGAAATGGGAATTACACCTGACATGGCAGTGCGTGAACGAAGACCTACATTGAAATCCGCAGTCATTGCGGTGATTGCAGCCGGTAGAATGAAGAAGATGCAACAAGCATGGGCGGTCAATAAAAAAGTACACGAAACTTTGATGAAGAAACTTGAATCTATGAAGAGGAGTCGGGTTATTAGCCAGGTGATGAATTGATGAATTGCTTTTTTTCTTTTGTATTATGATTGATAGCATTGATGTATTCTAAACCTTTTATGACTTTATTCGTTACTGATCCTTTAGACTATGGTCAATCAATACTTGTTCCTCTTCACTAGGGGGTTTTAGCAAGTGTGTTAACACATGACGTAGGCCACTTTCAGTCGTTCCTTTCGAAGCCTAATTTCCCCACTTTTACCCCAGAATTCAGCCGGAAATAATCACGTGGGGGGGTCACGTGGGGGGATATCTCGATTCGAAATCAGCTAATTAATTTACTTATTCAAAATATCAAGAAATCCTCTATAGTTACACCACGCCGTATCCTTATGCCATCAGAAGCTGATAGTACTGCTACAGCTCTAGCTGCTATCGGCGGAGCATTCTATCTACGAAAAAAACGACAAAATCAACGCTAGAATCGAATAATTCGAGGATCAAGTTATCGATATCGAGAAACGTATCCTTATACTCCTTTTGAATGGACAATTGATTCATAGTCAGATAATAAATACAGATACATCACGAGGCATCGAATCTAAAGTCCACTTCTTAGCTATAGCTAGTAGCTAATTTCATTACAATAGGTTCGAAAAAGCGGATTTTCTCGAAATTGTTAATCTTTTAGATCTACAATAGATAACATACTTAAATCGACTCAAGCCAACCCCTTAGCTAGTATTAGCTATAACGCTCGCACGCCTTAGCTACCTCTCTTAGTAGTAGTTCCTATCAGATCAATTTAGACGTAGCTACGGCTATTTATCTACTATATTCACAGAAACAGTAATTTATATTAAATCACGATTTTCTTCTATTTTAGACTAGCATCCATGGCTTGATAATCGTTAGATACTTACACAATTTGGTCAAGCTATAGTAGCAGCAAGGGGGCGGCTAGAAATCTTTAGATTCATTAATAGCACCTTCAAGGGCTTTCGCTAGCTAGAACACGAGCAACGTCAGGTGTACTTAAGGCATTATCACGGCCACGGAGCTAAATATCAAGGGATAATCACACTAGATAGGTTAATATTGTTAATAATTAGACTAGCTATTAGCAAAGATCACGATTAGTTAATATACTTAGAGTTAATTATGCTAGAAAAGCTTGTAGCTATTAATCGAGACCGCTATAGTCCTAGCGAGAGACTATATCTATATAGAGATGCAGCATATCACGAAGCTAATGGTATAATAGCACCTATTCGTTAGTATTAAGGGGCTAATCATGAATTAGCACCTAAAGAGGAGGCATTTAATAACAATTTAGCTCGTGTTAGAATAGCTATTAAGCATGGTTTTAGCTGCACATAAATGTGCTAGATGTATACTAGTTTTTCTAAAGGCCTTGTATCTAGTCAACAGCCTATAGGCGTATACTACTAGTGTGTAATACTCTTTACTAATCTTAAGGCTTGTGTTAATAGTAGTAATGCAACGAGTAAGAAGTTCAATATTACTCTACTAACGGTGCAGCAGTACCTATATTCTCAAAGCTCTAGCTAGTACTAGTCGTTAGTCTTAGTAGGTATTATTAGCTTAATAGTTACGTAAAATTCATTAATTTATCACTTATTTTCTAAAATAATAATCAAAATTACACTTATAACAAGAATTCAATTATTGATCACCTATCACTAAGCTGTTAATACTACTGTTTCTATCATTATTCTTATCAAAACGAGCTATAAGCCTTGATAACGTGGCAATTACTATTCTCTAGCTATCTTTAATAGCTTGTAGCTGATTTTGCTCTGTTATTCGTGTATTCGTTGAATTTTCGAACCAAATACTCGCAGAGGTGAAGAATCTAGATTCTTTAACAGAAGGTGTTATTATACCACTCCGGCTACTAACAGCTGTACGACCTCGGCCTCTCCCTCGATTACTACCTCTTGTAGGAGAGCTTGAAGATGTTCCGATTTCTAGTAATAAATTCGGTAATTAACTAGCTGAGTTATTAGCTTCACTATCACCTATTAAATTAACTAATTTAATATCTTCAAAATCATTAGATCCTCCTTTATTCGGACCTTCATAAGCACTCCACCTCGTTATCATCATTCTTTGGCGGTCTGCACGAGCAAGATTAGCATTAATATCAGCTTGCTAGACCTATATAGCACGTCTTGATTAAGCTTCAATTGCTAGTGAATAGAAGTTTCGAATAAAATCATTAAGCCGTTACTTTAGCTCTATAATGTTCTTTAATCTGCTCGCATTGTTACTAGGATCACGCCGCTCCTATATACGCTTATCTACCAGAGTTTTAAGATATCAATTAATGGTGCTATGCTAGCCGTCTGTTTGTCTATTCTACTTAGCTCTTAATAACACGCCCCACTATGAGTATAAAGGAGATGTGAGTAGTTGTGGTCCTAATAATGTTGCTATTAATACTAACAACAACTTCCTTTTATTAGTCCACTAGCTATTCAAAATTCTACGGTCTATAGCATTTGTTGTAACATAGTTATAAGGATTACTGTTCTCTACTACTGTAGGGCCTTACGGTACTAGCTGGCTTAATAATTGTGGTATACTATGGCTTTGAAACTAGCTTTGAAACTGGCTTTAAGAAGGATTTTGAACAAAACTCAGCTGATTTTGAGAAGGATCTTAAGGAGGATTCTGAACAATAACCGGCTGATTTTGAGAAGTATTCTAAGGAGGATTTTGAACAATAATCAGCTGATTTTGAGAAGGAATCTGAAGGGGATTTTGAACAATATCTAGCTAATTATCTTGAGGACTTGCTTGAGCGCTAATTAGTCGAGGATCTATCGTTACATCTTGCTACTCTTGGTCACGCTAGCGTTGTTGCTGTAACAGGCGTTTCTGAGTACGCGTTCGGCCTGGATTTGACGCCATAATCAACAATTAATCAAGATATCACAGATTATTTTCGACTTATCGATTCAAAACACAACAAATTATCATCAAAAAGGCACGCTAGTCCCAATTAGGAAGTGTTAACATGCCTGTTAGGCTTTGTTAACGTGTTAACATACGCGAACAGGCCTCAGCCACAAATTACTCAAAAAGGAAGTGTTAACACGTCCAAATCCGGTAATTTCAGCTCTGCTAAAACCCCCTACTATATAACTTTGCCAAGACATTTGTAAATGATGGTGGTGAATTCTAATTGGTCAAATCCTTTTTTTTTCCCGACTACAAGTGTATCTATTAACAGTGTATTACATACATTTTGAAAGGATAGCGATATATCAACATGAGCATCGCATTTGATCACTGTCCAGATCGACCAGAGCATATCGATGCTGTATTGAACGGACTCGATCGCTACAACCCAGAAACAACGACTGCATTTCAAGATTATGTAGTTCAACAATGCGAAAACCAAACATATGATTGTTATGCTAATTTAGCATTATTAAAACTGTACGTCTATTCTTTTTTCCAATCAATTACAATATAGTGAACAAAAGGTACGATATGGCGAATGAGAGGGGGTTTGTAAATGACGAAGAAACTTTTCAAAACTCGACTGATTTGATCTCGATTCGAAACTCATCCTGAATGAATCCGGGACGATTTCGAACAGATCGTTGACCATGCTGTTTTACAAAAAAGATATTAGCTCTATCTGAACAAAACCAATCTCATCATTCATGTCAAAAGATACAAAGTGTCGTTTCATTATTGTGTATCTAAATGGGAAAAAGAAAACTAATTGTCGATGATGATGGTGATGTAGATATCAATTCAACCCTCACCTCGCACGAGACGAAACCATAACCAACGTCCTGGTCAAATCCCTCACCGTCTTTCCTTCTCCAGACTTTTCTCTCTCGTTATCCATCCTCCCTCCTCATGTATTGTCGGGTTATACGCCACCAAAAGACGTTTCTGCCGACCACGACGCGAACGAACAACACTCTTCTTCTTCTTCTAATAATAACAACAGACCGTCGCCTGGGTCGCTGGCCGAGGCGGTGCAGAAACTCACGCTTTTGAACTCTCACCTCGTCAACGCGCGTTACGAGGCTTTTTGGGAGTGTTTGGACGGAGACGACCTTCTCGCAGACTTGATCGCCGACGTGCAGGGTTTCGAAGAGCTGATGAGAGTTAGAATGGCGGTTGTGATTTCTCAATCCATGCAGAGTGTTGATGGGGATGTCCTCGCCGGATGGCTGAATATGTCTGGGAACAACCAAAAAGAAAAATTCGAAAAATTCATCAAAGACGTTTGTGGGTGGAAGATTGATGGGAAAATGGTGGAGATACCTCTGAATAAAGAGAATGAAGCAAAGAGTACAGTCGTGAGAGAAAATGTCAAATTCGAACAGTTTGGTAGAACGATCAAGAGGGCGTTTGAACAGCCTGTATAAATTCACAATATGATGCTATTACTTATTTAATTCATGTTGTTATGATTCTGTGATGTTATAGATTAGACGTTTTGTTCTTCCCATTGAACTCCTATCCATTCCTCCATGTATTTCACTTGACCGACTTTACTACTCGTCGGTAAACAATCATTCTCACAAACATAGAATATTATAGTCCCCCAATCCATCCCATCTATTTCATTCCCATCTTCATCTTCCAAAATCGAAATAGCATGAGGCATGAGTTGGAATTCAAAAACCCTATCACTTTTACAATTCTCACATTTTCGAATTTTTATCTTCTTCTTGTTTATATCCGCGTGTGTAGAGTTGACTATTGTTGAGATTTTGCCATCAATCCCATTCTTTTGACTTGTAGAAAAAAGTCTACCTACCCCATCGTCGTGGGAATAGAGTAGTGCTTCCCCACCGAACTCGTAGCGAAGGACTTGTTCTGGATTTTGACCGACTCGGTCAGCGAAGCGTTGGAATGTTCGATCCATGTTTGACTCAAAGTCTTCTCCGTCTGAACGAGCGCTGGATTCAGGTTGTTCGTCAATTTCCATGGAAGTAGGATCTATGGTTACTTTCTGATCGGGTATGGAAGGAGGAGCGTCGGAGAGGGATTCGTATTCTGCTTCGAGGTGGAATAATGGGTATGGATTCATGGATGATTCTCCAGGCCATGACTCTACAGGAATAATGGGATCAGTCGTCGAAGTAGAAGGGTTGGAAGTCTCGGGTGGAGATAGTCGGACTTTATCCGCGAAGGATTGTGTGAGATCATTTGTAGAATTTGTTTGAACCTCTTCGACAACCTGAGAGGTTTGTGGTTGGGATGAATTTACTAAAGTCCCTTCATCAGGCTGTTGTGGTGATTTTGACGCAAGACTCGACACTCCAGCGAATGGATTCGATTGTGATGAGAACGGGTTATTACTTGTGCTTGAAAATGGGTTTGTTGGCCCATTATTTGAATTTCGTGAATCGATTCCGAACAAAGAAGATCCTAAATCTTTTCGAGGTTCAGATACTATTGGAGGCACTAAAGTTTTCTCAGAAACTTTCTTATCCATCTCTTGTGGTTTGACAGCTTTACTACTCCTAACAGCTCGGAAGCCTCTAATACTACCCTCCTTTCGTCTGCATGTTTTTCGTCGACAACCTAGGATATATAACCTCCTGTCATGACCCGCAAATCGGTCTGGAAGATCTCCATTGAGTTCGATATATAGACTGAGTATATCACTACATAATTTACATTTTGCTAGGTTACCAGGTGGAAGAGTTGTTTCGTCTATCCATCTCTATATACCAGAAATTAGATTTCTTTTGTTGTTTTGGTTGGAGTAGTTATATATACCGGTATTCCTCCAAGATGACTGACAGAATCATCTGTACTTTCTTTTGAAGCATATCCGAGGAGAACATTGGTGCCGGTAAATGCACTCTCGTCATCTGAAGAATCACTGTCATATGAATCCATTACGATAACTAGTCAAGTGATAAACGGCACTCACTAATTTGTTGGGGATTTTTTTATGGTGATGACGTTGCTAGTAATTTTCATCTACGATAATCTAATCAATACTTCACTTCACTACGCCAAGTTATGTATAATCAGCTAATGACATTATATTGTACACTTAGATCATGATTTTGACCTTTTTACGTTATCATCATCTCTAGGCAATCTAATCCCCATCGAGGCAAGCATATTACTTGCCGGGCCAGACATACCACCTTCATTCTTTAAACTCTCCAGTAAATTCCGGAGTAAATCAACATTGACATCATTTTCCTCATTATCATCATCACTACTCAACTCCTCGACCTCATCATCATCATGATTCTTCTGAAAAGGTTGCGGTCCTTTTCCTTTTCCGTATATTAACCCTTGTTGTTCACGACTTTCTGCTCTTCGTTTCAAATCGTTCAAATCCAAAGCCCCGTGACCCTTTAATTCACGTTCCATCATTTCCATGACTTTCTTTGCATCTTCTTCATCATCTCGGTTAGCTTCTTCTTCATCTTCCATTTCTAGTGCTAATCTTCTTGCTTCGTCCACAAGTCCTCTCTTTTCTTTTTCTTCCGGTGGAAGACCCATCATTTCACGCATCGCTTGTTCGAATTCTGCTTCATCATAACTGCCATCTATATCTTCGCCCTCGCTATCACTCTCACTTTCGGTTGTACCATCATCATCATCGTCATCGTCATTATCGTTTAGATCTATCCCATCGTGCTGAGCACCGTCAATGCCAGCTTTGTCGTCTGCCAAAAATGATTCGAATTGCGACACCATTTTTTTAAGATTTGGTTCAGCACTCGTATCATCAGATATATCACTAGTAGGCATTTCTTTTGTAGTACCTGGTTGATTACTCAATTCACGGTCAAGATCTTCAAAACTAACTATTAACCATCCTTCATCATCCTGTTTCATGGACCATGATTCCATGTCTTTATCCGTAGGTAATTGCTCCTCCCCAGTATCAATATCACCAAGTATTAACTTTATCTCACGAACAAACACGTCATCTTGATGTTGTTTATCTTGAAGTAGCATTTCAAAACCACATGCAACTTTCGAACCAATATCTACTTTAGGATCTTTCAAATGAGGTATAATAGCAGTCCATGAAGGAGGTGGTGGAAATTCCTGTGATTTGAGTTGAGCAAACCCAACACGAGTGAATTTAATGCTTGTTGTGACGAAATCTTCTGGAGGAAAGTTCAGTGTGGCGATATCTTTTGTCGCCAACGGTCTTAGAGAAATAGGGTCACGTAGAAAGAATACCTCTACTGCAGGAGATATATATGATGGCTTTTGATGTAGAACGAAAGCTAATCGTCTTGGAATTCTGACAAGTGTTGAATGTAAGGATTCTTCTATTGCTTTTGGATAATTTCTGAGTCTTGAAAATGCACTTTCTTGGATCGCTTGTGAATGTAACAAATCATTTCGAGATGACTGTAGAATTTTGATGGCCGTGACAAGATCCAAGTTCATCTTCTGATCAGAACTTATAATCCTCAAATCACCTTGGTTGATCCATACTCTATTTTCAGCAATTTCCGGTTCTAACCATGATGGTAGAGACTTTGCCGCTTCGACAAGTAGAAATTCGCCATCGTTATCAGTTACTCTGACCCAAACATGTTTGAATTTCAAACTAATCTCTTTCAAAATATATACCACCAACCATTCATCCGAAATCGAATCTCCGAATGTTGTCCTGCCTTGTAAAAACCATTTCAATGGCAATATCGAATCCTTCTGACCAGATACATTATTTTGCTGCAGCAGTAATGCAAAGCTTTCTTTTTGCCATATATGATCTTTTAACAAATGCTTGACCAGAGATTTACTGAATAACTCAATTTCTTGAAGTTGTGTCCGAAGGTCCAGATCCGTTTTGATCACATCGTCGACGACATATATACTATATTCTATCGTATCCTCCGATACAGTCTTGACGAATTTACCATTATATACTCCATCCTGGTCGCGTCCAGGAGTTTCCTCTGGTAAAGACATGCACACGATTTATGATTCCAAGAAAACGTCTCTATGCACAACTTCACATCTACACGTGATTTCTAAATTTCTCAAGTCGACATTTACATCATCCATATTAACACTCACTCTTGAATATTTGACTACACGACCAATGAAGTTTCTACGGTCTATACGACATACATCCCCTATCCTCCGACACTCGCTCCAACCATGTCCTTCTCTCCGACCATTTTCCACCTTTCCGTCCTCCTTCCCTCCTCTTCCTTCACTAATACCATCTCCCTCTCTTCTTTCATCAATTCATAACCCACCTACACTATCCACTCCTATGCCGTTTGTCACAGAAACGCTTTCCGGCGGATGGCACACGTACGACATCTTCAGCCGCCTGCTTCGCGAACGAATCATCTGTCTCAACGGGGTAGTGGACGATACGTTATCCGCCAGCATCGTGGCGCAGATCCTGTTCTTAGAAGCCGATAACCCCACCAAGCCCATCTCGCTGTACATCAACAGTCCTGGAGGGAGCGTGACGGCGGGGTTGGCGATCTACGACACGATGACGTACGTGCAGTGTCCGATCACGACAATCTGTATCGGCCAAGCGGCGTCGATGGGCTCGTTACTGCTCTGCGCGGGCGAAAAAGGGTCGAGGTTCGTCTTGCCGCATAGTAGGATCATGGTGCATCAGGTCTCGGGCGGATTCAGTGGTCAAGCGTCGGATATTGCGATCCATGCGAAAGAAATACTGAGGTTGAGGAGACAGTTGAATGAGATTTATCAACGGCATTTATCAAAGGAACATTCTTTGGAAGAGATTGATCGGTTGATGGAGAGGGATTATTTCATGGGCGCAAAGGAGGCTATGGAGTTTGGGATTGTGGATAAAGTGCTGGAAAGAAGAGAGCTGGATAAGAAAACGGAGTGAAACGAGACGGAAACAAAATCTCAAATATTTGTACATAATATGACATGAAATTATATAGATACATGCATGATCGATAATGATAATAATAAAAAACTTGTAACAATAGTGGGTATCTTGGTATTAATACGGTAAAGAAGTTTGACCACGTTCTGGATCACTCATTCTAAATATTGGCAGTCAGCAATAGTCGCAACCGTAATATCATAAAATTAATGGACATACTTGTGAATCTTGACATCCGAGTCGATAGCTACATTACCCATGGCTTGTGGAGTAATGAGCACATATTGTTTTCCTGTAGCACGTCTAGCAGCTTGAATCTGATGAAAGTGTTAGAGCATATATTGATATCAAACTGTAAAGTGAATTTACCATCATTCGCATACTTATGTCACGATTGACATTATCCATGAATACATCACTGTCAATCATTAGTTGGTTTCTCACAAAAAATAGGATTGCAAAACATACAATTCATCAAGACATCTAATTGGAGATCCCATGGCTTCCCAAATAGCCAAGAGAAGACAGATTGTTGAAAATGATTTTTCACCACCAGATAATGTCTTTGCTTGTCGTCCTTTGTCACTCTGCTGTGTAGAGTCTGGCTCAACCTATCATCGCGTTTAGTCTCAGATCAGAAGAATGAAACAAGACAAGAAGATCATCTTACCTTTATATCCAATTGTCGACCTTCATGATCAATAATAATTTTACCATCAAATCCACGTTCATGTAACAACATTGCAAACATAAACTTTGCTCTAGCAGTAATGAATCTACGAAATTGTCTCCACTTCTCTTTTCTTGTTCCAAGCGATCGTTTAAGCAACTTTGAAACATCATTAGTACTCAATATTTCTCATCAGTGTGATGGTTTAAACTTACAGCATTTACAGATTCTAGAGACGATAATTCCTTTTCAGCAGAACGGTAATCTTCACGAGCTTTGGCCCATGCTTGTATCACTTCTTCACGTGTGCCTCCAGCCCTAAAATTCAAGATATGATTAGTGACACAACCAAATCATGTTCAACAATCATGCCAACCTTTGTTCAACAGTCTGTTGTTCTGCAGTCAACTTGTCAAGTCTCTTATCAATCGCGTCGGCTGTAGTGCCTGCCTCAACTGGAACTCGAGCATGTATTTGTGCCGCTTCAGAAGCAAATTCTTGCACCCTGACTTCCAATACTTGTTTCGCCGCTATCGCTTCTTCTCTGGTAGTTTCCGCTATTGCTACAAACCCACGAGCTTGATTTCTTTCACGCTCGGCATTCTGACAAGCAATTTGGTGCTTTGCAACGCTGGCATCGAACTTTGTCAGACGTGTCTCCAACTCGGTTGTCTCTTTAGTCGCGGCAACCAGTCTTGCTGTGACGGCAGCTTGGAGGGTAACGACACGATCTCTTGCCACGGTAGCATCTTCATATGTACGCTCATGTTGTTCTTTAGAACCTTGTGCCTCGGCGAGCTGCTCTCGTAGACTATCAAGAGTGCCAGCATCGACAGTCAATTGTTCTAGTTGACTCTTTAAATCTTCGACATGATCTACAGCCTTTTGCCATGTAATTTTGGCAGCTTTTACTGAATTCTCGTATCGAGTTATGGCTTCTTTAGTTGCCTTTAAACGCATCTCGGAAGCTCTGTGGTCCTGCTTTTTGGCATCATAATCTTTGGTAGCATTTTCTACAGCTGCTTGTTTGAACCTGTATTTTTCAACCATTAGCCGTTTGATAGTCTCGAAGAAAATAGCATCTTACCTGATCTCTTCTTCAATGTTAGTCTTCATTCTTAAATTCTTGGTCCACTCCCTAATACGATCAGATTTCTGACCGTTTGCTGTACGCGCTAATCGAACACCTTCATTTCTTATACTATCATGCATACAAACGACATTTTTGACGTGTTGACGACTACGAGATGTATTGTTTTGATCAAACATGAACTTAAGACCATCTCTTCGGTTCTGGATCAAGACAGTCTGTTCAGCAGATTGATTAATGATGAACAAATTGCGAATTGCTGGGTGATCAATGACTAAAACATTCAACAGCGTGTCATATGTATTGTTTACCAACTTGGGTTGAGGATCATGTTGAGAAATATCCAAAGGTCGAGAGTCACCAATGTATATGTCGAAATGCATGTGATTTCTGCTTAAGATTTGACGCAATATACTCTGATCATGGCCATTCGTAACAATAAAAGATTCCAGAGTAAGACCAAATATAGTCTCGATGATCGATGCCCAATCTTTCCATTCTGGTCTGAGCTTTACATACAACCCCAGTGGACCAATCGGCTTCTCCTTGAACCTCGTATCCGAGGCGATAGTTTTTAAAAGACTGGGCATGGATGGATGAAACCCTCGCATCTCATTGTTGGCACTACCTCGTGCCACTTGTAATTGTTGACGTCGTTCTTCTAATACCTCACTCGCTGCGTTCATTATGTCTCGTTTCTTTAGACTATTGGCGAGTGCGTCAGCGTTGTCCTTGTCCAAACTGCGTCTGTCGAGCTTATCCAGATCTGCTCGTTTTGCTTCTACATCTGCTCTAGACTCTTCCAACTCCTGAAGCTTTGCAGCCTGTGCAGGCCCACTAGCGTTTTCAACCCTGGCCTGCTCTTGCGCAATCAGCTCTTTACATTTGTCAACATCCTTTTGGGCCGAACCGAGATCTGTTTGGATATGTCTTCGTTGCGTGCTGTGTTCTATCAATTGTGCTCTGATCTTTTCGTCCTCTGCTTTGACAGATTCTCGTTGCTCTACGGCAGGACGCAATTGTTCCGCTGCTTCTGCTCTGACAGCCTTTGCAGCCTCCCAATCGGCATTTTTGCCTTCATAAATGGTACGTTTTGCATCGGCATCTGCTTTCTTCACCTCAACGTCACGTTCTGCTTTTACTATGTTTTTTTCGGCATCTGTCAATTCCCTTTCCACAACCTCGACCTGTGCCCAAGCATGCATCCATTGAAGTTGAGCTATACGCGAACGAATTGTGTTTGCTTGATCCATGAGCTTCTTCTTTTGTTCAGCAGCTTCCATATTACGCTTGAGCACATCAATGTCTTCCTTTCGATCTAGTAATTTGGCTTCGGTCTGATCAATATAATCAAACATCAAGCTGTAGTCACGATCGAGTTGTTCAAGTTGCGTTCCCCTCATGAAGAATTTATATTTGTCTTTTGGGGTCGAACTACTCAGGAATTGTCGTGCGAGATCCTGCGATAAAACATTGAGCGGGTTATCTAGCTGCAATCCCAGAAAGTCCAACATGTCTTCGAGCTCCGAACGCTTGGTTGTAACAACTCGCCCATCCGCGTTCTTTATCTTGAATGAAGTTGATCCTGCCCGACTGAAATGTCGCTCGACAATGATAGAATCTCCATATACATCTCTTTGATACGCCGAATCACCTTGATTTTTGATCTTGACACTCAACATAGCATTCTCTTGACCTTCTTTGATGAAATTCTTGAGACTGGCACCCCGATTTGTCGCTGTTGCCTTTACACCAAGACAAAGCGTGAGTGCTGTTAGTACTGCGCTTTTCCCACTTCCATTATGTCCAATGATGAAATTGATCAATGGTCCAAGTTTGATGCGCAATTTCTCATGACACATGAAATTTTGACAATACACTTCTTCGACAACACCGTATTCTGCAGGTTGATTCTGTTTGCGGGTGTCGTTGAAGCTCCTTCGATCAAATGTTCTCTGCATATCTTGCACAATCTTATCCTCTTGCTCAGTTTCGCCGTCTCCATTTCTTTCTCTGGTTTCATCTGCCTCTCCATCGTTTTCATGATCGCTATGGTCGGACACCACAGATCCTCCATTCTCAGCAGCCAACGCTAGACGGGATCGTTTATTCTGTAGGGTTATTAGTCAGGATAGGTCTCGGAGTAAATGTCAATCTATGAATACTGACGTTTTCGCGATGTACTGCTGTACGGCTGGAGTTGTCGTCATTGGAGACATCACTCTCGGCTGCACGTTCAGACTCCCCATCATCATCACTTGTTCTGCGCCGCTTACTCGGTGCCATATTTTGGCATAGACTGCCTTCGTAAAGTCCGACGCGACACAGGCACAATCGTATTCTTGAAGTTGAATTTCTTCAAGTGAAGCGAACGCGATCCCTTTAAAAAAAAGTGGGGTAGACGCGTCACAAAATTACACTGAGTCATTACCAGAGAGAGGGGTATATTCATTTATGAAATAACTATGGAAATAGAGCGTGATCCATGTAGTCGTGGATCAACACTAAAATGCTAGACAATGAGTGCGATTATGCAAAGTAAAGTAATGAAAGATTGAATCACGCAGAGACCACTGCTTCAGTACGCCTTCTCCTCTGTTCAACTTGCTCACGTTTCTGTCTTGAAGCTTCTTTACGTTGAGCATGTCTCTCTCGAGCTTCAGCAATTGATGTATTTGAGCTGCGATTTGAGGACGACAAATGTTGCTTTGCCCTTGAATGATGAATCGCATGATGGGAACTGTTTGTCTCGTCTTTCTGTGGCGACGCGTCTTCTATGTGCGATTTGTTGTCCTCCCACTGATCAAACGACTGAAACCCATCGTTACTAGCCTTGTTTCTAGATTGTCGGACCCATTCATGTCTTCTTCGCTTATACAAGTCCATTTTCCAATTCTTCCAAACTGCTCGTCCACAAGGTGACTCCCTTAATTTGTCCTCGGTATCAGCAAGCTCTTCTGCTATACGTTCTCTGATGAATGCTAGTCCATGTGTGCCTTCCCATATAGCATCAACGACATGAGAAGCTGCTAGATCAATGGCCATTGTACCAACTTCTCCGTAGAATTGCTGTACAAGCTTACGTCGAGATACGATGGAGCCATTTGTGCTCGTCAATATAGCTTGAAGAGTACGGGATGCTACGGGATCTCTAGCGATAGCCACGAGATCTGCAGTGGCCATGTTACATATCGAATCAAATATCAAGCCCGAGAGCGGTCCGGGAACAAGAAGCATAGTTTGTGCTAGAATAGAACCCTGCACACGTACCTGATTTATATGATTTCTCTTGAGAGGTATGCTGTTGCTACCCGAGTGATCATCTAGCAACTGCTTATCCTTTATCTCCTCCTTTCCAGTAACATCGCTAGATTGTGCGAGTAATTTCAGCAGATCAAACCCATCGCCCTTGTTATAGTAGGCTTCCAAAGCCGCGGCTATTGCCTGAGTATCTACATTTCGCACAGCGCATCTCTCGATTAAAGTTCTAAGGACCGCAATGCGGTTTCGATCCAGTAGAAGCGGCAGTACAGAAATGATTGCTTCATGGGCCTCAATCAGATCGTCCTTGCCTAGTCGTTCCAACAATTTGCACACAACATACATTGCCACCTCATTCCGAGACAGTGAAGCCAGACGACTCTTCCAAAATTCTTTATATAAGCCTTTGAAGGTCTTTCCTGGCACGTGCTCTATTACAGACTCAAGCAAATGCGAACCTATCGGATCATAGTTAAGTCCATTCATAAATGCGGCACTTTCTGTCTCCTGCGTTACTGGGTCTTCTGGTAACAGTCCTCGGTATATTGAAGACTCGTCCTTCGCCCGGGATTTACCAAAATGAGTAAGTTCAAGCCGAACCAGTAGCTGTAATATAGGACTGCCAAGTGGATGACTTGCCAACGCACGTAGGCCCTGGGTGTGTAGACCTGTCACACAATCTGCCATCATCTTTTCTAGTGCCACACTGAAAGATTTTGGTACAGGTCTTTGTTGGGAGAGGTTGGTTTGTTCTTCTTTCGACGCTGAACTGACTTCCACGTTCTCTTTTCTCTTGCTTTGCATCACGGATTTATTGAGTTGACTTGTCAATGGCTCTCCTGCTAACACTAGCAGCAAGACTCGGAGAGCATGGGAACCGAATCGATCGGTAATCAAAAACCCAAGGTTTCCCTCAAATTCCGTAACAGTGTAAAGAAACAAATTTTCCATCGAGACGTAAACTTCCCCATTGTCTAGTCCTGCGATATCACTGCCCGGTTTCTTTAGTAATTCTGATGTGACTACAGGAGCGGCTTTGATGAATAATTTCTCACAGCAGTGAGAAGCGAATCGATGTTGTATCAAATTTAAAAAGCTGTGAAGCATTAGTAACTCGCAGTAAGTACATATGGAGATTGGTCACATACTGTCCGTTGAACTTTTGGAATAACTTGCTTAATTGAGCCGGAGAAGATAATTGTATGAGTTTTTCCATAAGCCGTGAACATGACTGACTGCATGCCAGTTTGAGTTCTTTGCCATCAGCCTCTATGAACACGTTTGCAAGGAAAAGATTCTTCTCGTCGGCGTCACCAAACGCATCTGCTTCAAGTAGATCGTCTGCTTTTTTGAAATATTCTTGTTCCTCCTCATCCAGCATACCATAAAAAACTCTTTCCCGCTCCGCTACAGGATTTTCGACATTGTCTATATTTTCTGACGTGGGCTTCATCTCACCAAGATCTTCATAGTCCTGGTTATCTGCAAAGTGTGATGTATTCTCGCCATCATCTGTCCTTGTACGTTTTGTCGGACCCAAATCTTCGCCATCTATTTCGTCTATTTTTCGCTTATTATTTTCTCCTCCACGCTTGCCTCTTTTCTTATTTTCTCGAGGCATTGTTGTGTATTACTGTTTCGATACTCTAAAATCGATAGCAAGCTACACTAGTGCTGTTGCGTAGCACGATTTCGTATCGCAACAATTCTGTTATACTAGAAAGCGCGAAATTTGTTTCGGCTACGTCACCATTTGACGGATAGAAAATGAACGGAGATTCGTCGAGCAATCTTGCTTGTATAATCTACGCTGAGAGCTTCGCAGTTCCAGTGAGGAACAGAAGAAGTCAAGTGTTTGGGTAATGATAACTAAGAGTCTTTTTGGGTTCTTATAATAAATAAAAGGTCCCAACTCATATACGAGCACGCCAGTAGACCATAAAAAAAAGCCAACGTCCGTGCACTTTTTGATCGTAATTTATGGTTTTTCTGGATCGAAATCTGCCAGATCTTTATCTGCCATGTGGCACAGACAGTCGTTGGGTGTTTGTTGCAGTTTCACGAACGATCCGATCTACAAGGTCTGAGCGTTTGTTTACAGATTTCCCCTACAGATCCTAGATATGATTAATTCATTCATGCAGGGATGTATCACTCACTACAATTGTAACCATGGGATGATCATAAACGCAATCTAGCTGAGCGAGGGTTCAATCACGTTGTCGTAGAAACGCGAAATGAATCATGGTATTGGCACTCATATTACAGCTAATCTACAACCACCCTGCACAAACATACGCCTTATCTGACGAATAAACAATTCCATTATCTCATTGAACTTGCAGCATTATGGTGCATCAGTTAGTGGTACATATCTTACGCCCATCAATCTTGTCTTGTTTACGATTCCCTCTCCATCCTTACTAACCAACCAAATATATTGATCACCGTCCACATCTTCCACAGGAATGAACATCTTCCCAGGGTTTTTGAGTTGATCAATCAATTCGACGTGAAGATCTTTTGCAGCTGCACCCACATGTATAGCATCGTAGCCGTCCTTACCGCCATCCCCAATCCATCCCTTCCCTCCATCGCCAGTGACAAATAATACCCCTCCACAGCCATCCTTCATTTTCAACAATTCTTGGCCCGCTTGATCCTTCTCCATGTTAGCCCTTGCCAACTGCGTTAGTTGCGGTATATGATCTAGGCCCACCACTGTTCCACCTGGCTTGACTAATTCAGCAAGGACATGAGTCAAATATCCAGAACCAGATCCTACGTCTAGGACTTTGAAACCGGGGTTTAGAACGGACAAGAGAGCTTCACATGCAGCGGCGTGCATATGCGGAGCGCTGATAGTGGCGCCATAACCAATTGTTTGGGGTGAGTCTTCATAGGCATGTTCGGGGAGAGTATAATGAGCCCGGTCAACCTGGTTCCGATGTTATCACTGCTTTATCATACGGAATTGTGCCTTCGAGTCATAGAAATAGGCTTACGGATAACATAGCATCTCGAACACGAGTTGAAGTAATAAGTCCATTACGAAACAGATTGCCTATCAGTTCTGCATTACTCAAACCGGAACATCTCCACGCCATGGTCCTTTCGGGACGAGGGTCTAGTGATGCAAAAGGAGCCGACAAGGAAGTACACGAATATCATGCAAGCGTTATAAATAAAAGACATTAGATTAGAAATTATTGTCGAGCTAAATATCTGCTCTTAGCTAATCGTTACAATAATGCGACAAAGTTCATACGAGGAAAATAGGAAGTGCGAACCATGCGCGACAAGATCTAACCCAAACATAACCAAAGAAATCTAGTAAAGGATCCAAGATGTATAAATATCATGGTAAATAAAGGAATCTTATCGAAAGTAGTGAAAATGGTGAGTCGGAAGCGACTTTAAGATGTGGGTGAATTACCGTTGATGCCGAAAAATTGCTCAACACCACAGCTTCCAGGCTGTTTCCAGTGATCGTTGTAGGCGGCGAGAGCTACGAAGTTGGCAACGGCACCAGAGATTGATGACAAAGCAGAGGATTGTGCAGAGGGCGAACCATATTTGGAGCATGGACCCATGCCACCACCAGAATTAGGATATCCAGTTTCGGTGATAACTACAGTCTTGCCATTGCATGCTGATTCAACCTGGGGTATCCATTTGTTCATGAAGTCACCAGAGTTCTCGGCGGGTGTCGTGTTGTCGAAATAAGGATGCATGTTCACGGCTGCAAAGTCAGATGCTTCACAGATGGAAGGATTATTGATCATATCATTGAAAATTTCGACTGCCACGACTGGACCATTAAAGCCTGCACTGCGCACGAGACTGCGAACTGTGCCAATAGCAGCGACGATTTGAGAGGCGGAATGGCCGTTTGCAAGGTTCTCATTTCCTGCGTTGATGGCTACAAAACTTCCCCAGTTGCCATTGACTTGGCTTATGAGCGATTGTGTTTCTGATTGCGCATTATCGATGCTGAAAATACCAGCAAAGATCTTTTTACCGATATTTGCAGCGAGAACATTTGCGTATTGATTACAGTCGGCTCCGTACATGCGAATCAAGTCGTATGACGCGAGGGCGCCGTTTGCGAAATCAGACTGAATGTCAGACACTGTCTTGCATGTTCCATCGCTGTGATAAGGCGAATATGCAACGCCGCGCCGGAATGACATTCCTCCTGATACCGAAACTGCTGCAGCTATGGGTGCTGGTGCTGGTGCGGGTGCGGGTGCTGGTGCTGGTGCGGGTGCTGGTGCTGGTGCGGGTGCTGGTGCTGGTGCGGGTGCGGGTGCGGGTGCCGGTGCTGGTGCGGGTGCGGCCGAAGGTTGTACAACTTGAGCTGAACTTGGTTCTGGAACCGGAGCAGGTACTGGTGCTACGCTAGAAGAGGCTGGAGGAGCCGCACTGGGTATAGAAGCAGCGCTGGATTTGACACTGTTGACTGCTGCAACTGAAGTACTTGTGCTCTTTGCCCGTGTAAGCTGATATACGGTCATGGCGGATCCTCCTTTGGAGATAGTAGTACCGATCACAGATTGAGAAACGACACCGTTATCGTCAAGATAGGCAACGACATTGACTTGCTTGACTTCGGTGATGACGACTGCATTTACTTCCACGGTCTGATCGCGCTTGGCAGCTTGTTCTTTGTGTAAGTCGGAATGTTTTTCTGTGATTATATTAGACTCTTTGACATTATGATATAGAAGAAATATAGAACGCACTATGTAAGCTGGGATGGGCCGCGACAATAGTCGAAAGCGACAGGGCGCCCAGAAGGAGTGTCTTGAACATGATTATAATAAAAAATGAGTGGACGGCTGGGATAGCCTAGTTGAAAAGAACGTGTCGACCGAGGTCGTAAAGAGTGAGAAGACTCTTGCTAGTAATCAGTGAATACTGAATCAAGATACGCAGGTCTTAACAGAGGGACAATAGAAAATATCCACAATCAATGAATAACAACCAAGGACCACTTTCAGAGCTTGGCGCAATCAAGCCGGTACGAGTTCCAAATGGAGGACAAATGCAAAAAAAAACGAATGCTGTAACAGAGAGAGCCAACGTTGGGTCTAAAAGTGCGAAATTGTGGTAGAAATGAACTTTGGGAAATGAGCAGGGGTTCACGCAGCCTTTTATGTCATTGCAATTTCAAGAAGCACATTCGCCGTTACCTTTCATATGCGGGATATGGTGGCCAAGAGACTGACCAATACCCATAGGTTGAGATATCGCACTCCAGCAACGACATTGTATAGACTTCTCAATTGTCACTGGGCCTACCTTTCGACGTTTTGTGGAAAGCGGAATTCTTGATTGATCGGATTAAACCCCCTTGATTGACGAAAGCCGGGTAACTTAACTTAAGGTTTTGTTGTTCAGGGGAAACAAAGGCTAGAGAATGATCTGACTGGCTAGTCAAACTTAAATTATGATAGAGCTCTACCATCCGTAAAAGCTTGGCGACAGGAACCTAGTGCTGTATGGAATTTCGTCCTCGTAGCCCAACAACCGGGAAAATATAACTTCCATGACAACAAGCAACCGACGAGCAAAAGTATTCGGACTCCATGCTCTTCGGAAATTCCAGAAATCTCTCGACTCTTTAAACATGACTTTTAATATGATATCTGAGTTCAGCTATCCTCGAAACGAGCATTGGTTTATTGATGAATGATCACCCTTTTTAGAGAAGCGTAAACAATGTCATCCTGCACGTGGCAGCAATTGTCATGTGACTTCGAGACGTTGCGTTGCGTCATTGATGCTGATCGAATGTATTTCCGCGAACATAATCATGTCAAGCGTTATCTAGAATCGATGAATACTTGTTATCAATTGGTGGCAACAAACCTAATCTGTGTGACATTGTAATGAACACTCTGTCACAACTTTCATCAAACGAGATACTGCCGGCAGGTGATTCCGAACCTCAAGATGAAGAATTAGAAAAATTTCGACGGCAATGGAAAGCGGAACTATCACATCGCAGTGCTGGTCCGTCTTCCGCCGCCAACGATTCTACAAATAGTCCTGCGCAGAAAACTTCTACGACAAAGACTACGCAGCCGCCCAAGTCTCAGCTACAAGATCATGACGAATATTCTGGTAGTGGCATAACTTATCACGATTTAGCTACTAATCAGCCTTCTACACAAAATGCCTCTAGCAGCTTAATCGGTGATCCTCATACGGCACCGATAACAGCTTTAGATCATTATGAGTTAGCAGTCAGCTATGAAGATTCTGGAAGATTGGGTGAAAGTCTGCAGCATTATCGTACGGCCTTTAAAGTATGTTATAGCCAAAGTGATACACTGAGTACGTACTAAAACAAGATTAACATGATTGGCAGCTCGATGACAATGTTGGAGAACTTTACAAGATCAAACACTACGCATCTGTGCCACAAAAGCCGCCTGTCGTATCATTTCCACAACCGCGAGCGGAAATAATCAAAAGGATAGAAACTCATCAGGATGCGAAACGTTCTCACGCGGAGGGGAATATTAATCTATCCGAAATGATACAAACATTTGCTGACGCTCAAATTGTTGGCTCAGCTCCTCCGTCTGATGCCTCTCCAGCACCACCTTGTCCGATCGCCATCCTCCCCAATGAAATATTAAGCATGATACTACGACAAATAGCCCTGCGAAACGTAGCAGCCTTTTCTCGCATGTCGCTAGTCTGCAAACGACTTGCATATCTAATTACCAAAGAGGATCATATATGGAAAGATGTTGCGCTTAGCAGTGAACAAGGATTTGGAGATATGCATTATAAGTTTACTTGTAACGAATTTGGTGAGGCGCTTCCATCCGAACAAGTCGACAAGGATAAATCAAATCAAACAACCTTTACTTCATTATCAGAAATACTTCTGAAATCTCATTATTTAAATTCTTGGCGACAAATGTATCGCCATCGACCTCGCCTACGTTTTCACGGTGTTTACATCAGTACAATCAATTATACAAGACCTGCAGGGCCTTCTGTAAGCTTGAATACATGGTCTACGCCTATAGTCATTGTTACATATTATAGATATTTACGTTTCTATCGCGACGGAACGGTAATAAGTCTGCTAACAACATTCGAACCTACTGATGTCGTGCATATTCTTACGAAAGAGAATTTACCGGCACTGACACTAGTAGACAATTCAAATCTGCGAAGAAGAGTATACGACCAATCAACGGTTATGAGGACTGCAAACAAGAAAATGAATGTACAAAACAATAACAAGATTGGACCAGCACAAGTGACGGCTTCCCAAAAGTCCGAGATAACGGCTACTGTTCCAGCGACAAAAATCATGAAAGATGCTCTTCGTGGTAGATGGCGGCTTACAGGACCAGATTGTGCTGACGAACCCGAAACTTCAGCAGGAGATAAAGTAATAGATGAAGTCGAGGGAGATGTACACATTGAAACCGAGGGTGTTATACCAAAGTATTTGTACAAATTGCAACTTGCCCTTGGGTCGCTCAATTCTCCCAGCATGCTTGATAAAGATACGATCAAGTCAAAGGGTTCCAGGAATAATCGCTTGCTGTGGCGAGGATTTTGGTCCTATGATAGATTGGTTGATGACTGGAGTGAATTTAATTTGAAAGAGTATCGACCATATTACTTTTCAAGAGTAAAGAGTTATGGTTTGGGGTTGTAGATGATTCATTTACATTTTGTATATATATTCTGTTGTTGTAGATATGTAACCACTATTTTGCATATGACGTAATTGGTTATGATGTAATTGGAAGGATTTTTACTTTTGCCGTGTACAGCTTCGCCAACATTGACTTTAATATTTCTAGTGTGATATCTTTTACCTATTACCTTTGCATCTCCATCACCACTGTTACATTCAATTAATTCTTTCTGTGAACCCCACTTTATTGTATCGACATTCTATCAGACCGAGTGTATGAATTTCTAGCAGATCTTCCAGTCACATCTTCCGTCATCAATATTTCAAGCACATATTCATTTACCTACAATCAATATTCATTTTCAAACTTCGAGTAGGAATATAACACAAGAATACGAAGATAAAATGTCACAACGAATCAATACAAAAGTATCTAATGCTACAGACATGAAAGGAAATGATGTACCATTATCACCATGTATGTTTCAATCTTTCAACACTACATTAATAAAAATACTTTAATCTGACCATAATTCCAGCCGAAACTAAACAGAAACGTATCCTGTCTTCTAGAAACAGTGGACACTTTTCAATGATACGAGCACTCCATCTAGCAGATGTAATCACACTCGGAAACGGTGCGTCCATCTTTCCTATAATTTCCATCTTTTTATACTAATATCAATAAAGGGTTTTGCGGGATAATGTCCATCTTCTCCTCTCTGCGCTACTGTCTCTCTCAAACTTCCCTCCCTTCACATCTATCATCCACTTCTCCCGTCCCTTCTACTCCATTGACTCCACCATCTCTCGCCCCTCTCTTCATGGCTTTATCGTTTCTTCCTCTCGGTCTGTTTTTCGACTTTCTCGACGGTCGCGTAGCGCGTTGGAGACAGAAATCCTCCGTCATGGGCGCGGAGCTAGATTCTCTCGCGGATCTCATCTCATTTGGCGTCGCCCCGGCTTGTGTAGCTTTTACAATCGGTCTGCGCACTCCAGTCGATCATCTCTGTCTATGTTTTTTCGCTCTGTGTGGTTTGACGCGGTTGGCGAGGTTCAATGTCACGGCGAATACGAAAGTCGAAGACGGAGGCGTGCCGCATGATAAACATGGTAAAGCGCTGTATTTTGAAGGAACGCCGATTCCGTCCTCTCTGGGGATAGTGGCTGTCATGGCTTTTTGGGCTATCAATGGCTGGGTGGAAAGCGACAAGGGTGTCCCATTGGGTGTTTGGGGAGTCGGGGAATGGTGGGAAGTACATCCTGTAGTGGCCATTTTTGTTTTACATGGCTGTGCAATGGTCAGTAAGACGCTTCACGTTCCTAAGCCTTAGATTCTTTTCTACAACGACAAACATGTATCTGACAACATGTCTTTCTGATAAAAACGACATGTATCTGATGACCATCTTTACGATGGATGCACAATATTAAACATCGTGGTGTATATGTCATTATACATGATTTACAAATATATACATTTCTACTCAAGATTGTGTTTAGTTGTGCATGTCTTCTATTACATCTCCCAATACATTCCATCCATCTGCCATCCACGGAGCAAACATTACTGCTCTTTGACCATCGTCCAATTTGCCAATCATCGCATACGACTGACTCAATCCCTGAGCATCATTTGCCGAGACGTTAGAAGCAACAGCTTGTTTAGAAGTCAACAATGCCATTTCAGCCGCATATTCACCATCTTTCTGACCTATAGACAGACGAGATAAATTACTCCACCCTTGGCTTTTTTGCGGATAAAGCGCTATATTCTTCTTCACTTGCTCGACGCTCTTTACAAACTTCTCGTCGTCGTCATCTGAAAGACCGACGGTAGCTAGTCGGACGAGTAGATCTTGTATATCGGCTCTATTCTGTTCTGATAATTTCGGAGATGAAAGTAGGGAAGATAATTCACCCTTTACGATATCGCTCAGTTCTACATCGGTTCCGTCAAATGCGATACAACCCAGTAAGATCCAAGAGTCGACGTGTTCGTCATTAGCTTCCACGCAGGCTAATATCTGTTCTTTGGCGACTTCTCGCTCTGCATCCCCACCGTGAGCCCAGAGGACGCGGGATAAAAGACAAATAACGTCCGGGTTGGAGTTTGATTCACTCAGGGCAGAGCGGAAAAATGATATCGAGGCATCAAGAGATGATGTGTAGAACTCAGCCAGACCGAGTGTCAACTGTGATGATAGACGAATCTTCTCGATTAATGTCTCAGATTCGGACATTGTAATGTTCATAAGATCGTCTGTTAGATTCAAAGCGTGAGTTGCGTATTCGATAGCTGTACTATACTCTCCCAAAGCAAGCAGATTACGTGCAAGATCAGATTCAGCATTGAAAAATCGAAAAAGAGTATCTTCAGATTCCGTCTCTTCGTATTCCAACTCCAACCATTCACAAAGCGCTGTGAGTTTCTCGGTTGCAGAACTATGATCTTGGATACGTTCTGCCAATAAAGCGCTAATATGCCGAAAGATTACATCCGAAGGACATTGAGCATATATTTGATAAAGCGCAAAAAGCGGTTGGATTAGTTGTGATGTGTCCTGTGGATCTGATGATTTGTTAGAGATGATGAAATCAAATGTCAATGTCGAATATTGTCTTTTAGTGATAATGGTCGAAGAATCAGATATTTCAAAGGCATGAGTAAAATGAGCCAGGGCTTCCTTTTGATCACCAATTGTCAAAGCGATGAGTCCTTCACCGACCCAAGCCAGTGCATATTCTGGATCTGTACTTTGAGCACGAGCAAAAGCTTGATGAGCTAACTCATGATCATTGTTATCGAGATACAACACTCCCAGGTTAGTCCATGTTTGTGCACTTTGCTCCTGTAGATACAGAGATCTGACAAAAGCGTGTTGAGCTACTTTAACATTCAATTTGGATGTCACTACTCCCATGGCATTCCAGAATTCAGCATTACCTGCCTCTAATTCTATTGCTTGCTTGAAGCATTTCACTGCAGCCAATGTATATTTCTTACCGTGTATAGGTCCCAGTTGACTATAAACCCTAAATTCTGTCCATCCCAAATTATACCACGCGACAGCTTGAGCATGCACATCATTCGTAGAGCAATATATAGCACGTTTATGTGCCAATACCGCACATTTGAGGTAATCTGGACAATCAGGTTCATCGTCAGTGCTGTCTGGACTAGGGTGTGTCTTGTCGAATGCATGCAAGGTCAAGTCTTCAGCATCTCCAAGAAAATCATACATCTCTTCCAATGACTTGTTACGTAGAAGCGACTCGACTTTGGCTGCATCAAACATGGACTGGCTAGCTTGACACCAATGAAACACTGAGCATGCATCACCCACAGCTCGCCAAAGGTTGAATGCTTCTGGCTTTATTGCCACAATCGTTTCTGCAAGGTCGAGGGCCTGTGCTGCACTTTCACCAGCTTTTCCGTACATGCCCATGTTCAATCTACGCCACGCTCTTTCAACAAATGTCTGTAGTAACGCTATAAGCACGCCAAACTCGTTAGGTCTTTCCATGAGAACTATCTGTAGACCTTCAATGGCTTCGTCATAATCGCCAAGCTCACGATGAACATTAGCCAACATATACTGCGTAAACCATTTTTCTCCACTAACTGGCAATGTTGATCCACTGTATAGCTCTTGTGCATAATGAAACGTCCGACTAGCTGAATTATAACGACCAGAATTGTGATAACTTTCTCCGAGCCCAACATAAGAATGATAATCATCTGGACTAATCCTGAGCGCACTTAGAAATGATGTAATAGCTTGCGTATATTCCTGTCTTGTCATCTGGACAACTCCAAGAGCAGAGTATGGCCAACTGATTCCCTTCTTTTTAGATCCAGGCGGCGGTCTTGTTCTACCAGAATCGATCACTCTTTTAGCTACGAGTTCTACAATGTCCCATTCACTCCGATCCGCAAATGCTCTAGCTAGCTGTTCCGCAGCCAAGACTTCGGCCCCAGAAAGCTCAAACGCTTTCTGAAAGCACTGTCTGGCACGCTTTTTATCCTTTGCGTAATCGGCATAATAAAATCCAAGACTGGTATAAGCTGGAGCAAATGTGGGACAAGTCTTGATAGCAGCAAGGAAATGGCTATATGCACCATCACGACTCTTTCTTGCCGCCTTTGACGAATCAATTTCCCACAAACATCGAGCAATTCGATACTGAGTCTGAGCTTTCGCTTCTCTAGCTTTCGGGCTATCGTCTTCGATCTGCTCGTTACATTTCTGCAATTCATCCAATGCTGAAGAATGATCTCCGGCAAGAAATTTGCACCATGCTGTCTCTGCGCGTATCTGAACGTTCTGTTTATCTTGCAAATTCGCTCTTGATAATAACTTGATAGCATCTTCATACTCTTCTCGCTCCTCGCACACCAAACCGAGCCCAATAAGAGCAGATGTACAATTTGGTTTCCGAGATAATATAATTTCAAGCAAGTCTAACGCTTCTGGATGATTTCGTGGAGATTGATAGTGCACCAAGCATGTCGCCAATATGGTATTGAATGCGTCAGTCTGTTCTTGCAAGACTATAGCAGCCATGATTTGCTCCGTTTCTATTGCCTTCAAACCGGATCGCACTGTCTCTATAGCAGATTCATATTCCTCCAGGTATAAATAGTATTCTGCCGTCATGCGAAGAGCCAAAGGTGATGCTTTTCCTTCGCCAAGTCCTTCGGCCATAAGCAATAATATGTCTTCTGGCAAAAGTTCTTCTTCTAATCCAGCATCCTCTGACTCTTCATTTGCTTTGGGCAAGACGAATGGCGATATTTTGCAGAGTAGAAAAGCTCTCAAGACTTTACCCAACCCTGATTCGGGGAAGAACTGCTTATACTCTAATAGTATGTTGACATCTAACTCTCCAATCTCTGCTATATCTAGCCAATCGAGGTAAATGTCCCAAGCGAGACGAAAAGGATGTTTTATAATGACCATTCCGCGTGCCGTCTCTTGCACTTGAGCACGTTTATCCTGCTTGAAAGTCATGGGCATAACTTGGAGAGTATCATATGCACGTTGCAATAATTTCTCTTCAAATTCATGTCTTTCTACATCATCAGATGTCCAATCAATGACACCACGACAGAAAGCTTCCAATGAACTCGACTGATATATCTCCCATTTCACTTCCACGGTAACTTGACTTATTTTAGCGCCCAGTCTTGTCCGTCGTTCGTTAATATTTTTGTCTATTCTTGCCAACTCATCCTTCTCCGTGTATTCTACCAGACGTCTAAAGGTTAATGCTGGTGCTTGTATACGACCTTCCAGAAATTCCCATACGGGACTTGAAGGCAATAGTACTTGCAATGCTCTTATATATTGAGCAGAAGTGCCATTGCGCTTGACAAACGCAATCATCTTGTCAATGGTTGTTTGGCCTCGATATAAGTCCTCGGCTTTGGCGAAGAGCACAGCCAATCGTACAGACACATCGCCATATTCGTCTACATATTTTGCTCCTTGACCTTCGTAGAGCAAGGAAAGGCCAAGCCATGCCTGCGTATCATCTGGTTTCAAGTCTGCCGCTCCTCGGTATGCCTTGACAGCATTGTCGATCTCTCCAAGCTTTTCATATGCGCGACCTCTAAATAATTGTGCAAAATAGTTTGATTTGTCAGATTTGAGTACAGTTTCTGTTTGTTCAATCGCTTCTTGCCAATTTGAGCTGTCAATTGCTGACTTGGCCGCTTTGAGAGCGGCTTTGATACTTGACATGACTTTTTTTTATCTCATTCCATCCGCACTCAAACGACTTTTATGTAATTTGTCGTAAAATTGAATACTTGCCAGGAGATGAGTAAGTATCGAAATCGCTAAATCGCCATATTTATCGGTGGAAGTGAATTGTTCACGCATAAAAATCGCGATTGGAAATCTTCCATGACGTCATATGCTTTAATAGGAAATATTATGATGCGTGATGGTGATATATCGGTTTGATCACCAGGCGGTTGGCTGATCAAGCATTGATCATCAGCGAGACCTTGTTGCATCCTTCAATGAGACCGATAATACGACAGATCCCGAAGCCCTGCTCCCGGGCCGTTTATGGTCGTATTTTTCGACGTAATGCCATCTGTCTCACGTCAGATGTGAACTCAACGTCTGTCGCTGATCACTGGACATTCGAGGAAGTACTAGACACTTCCAAATGTTCAGACTGGGCGGACAAGGATCTTAGAGTTCAAGGATATGTTCAGAGCATACGCGTAATGTCGAAAGCTGCTTTTGCTGCAATAAGAGATGGATCTTCGATGAAAACATTACAAGCAGTTCTTACTCGAGATCAGGTGAAAGAGTAAGTGTAAGGGTCACTATACCACAATATCGAATGGTCATATGTATTAATGATAGCAAGACTCTCGGTCGGATGTGCTGTTACACTGCAAGGAAGATGGGCCAAATCCCGTCAACAAAATGTCCAGACACACGAGTTGCAAGTATCCACAGTCCAAGTCATGGGATCCAATGACGCATCGGTATGCTCGCTCTGCATATCATGCATTATGAGAGTATTGACACTAAAGTTCTCTCTAATAGAATAATCCACTCCAGAATAAAGCTCAAACTGCGGCATTCTTGAGAACGATACCACATCTACGTCCGCGGACGCTTTCAAATGCCCTATTGTTAAGGTTTCGCGCAAAGGCAATGTCTGAATGTCGAATGCAAATGTCCTGGAATGGATATGTAGAGACTCATCCACCTATCATCACTTCTTCTGACTGTGAAGGTGCGGGCGAAGTCTTTTCTATAACGAGCCCTGATAATTCCAATGCAACCAAAAGCTCCTCCGCCAGGACTTCTGCTCCTGATAGATTCTTCAAGGACACAAAGTATCTCACTGTATCTGCACAATTGCATCTGGAAGCACTTGTTCATTCACTTCAAAAGGTCTGGTGTCTATCGCCTACGTTTCGTGCTGAGAGAAGTGACACGCCAAGACACTTGAGCGAGTTCTATATGCTAGAGGTAGAACGTGCTTTTGTGGATGACCTTGAAATCATCATGTTAGACGTTGAGGAACTAATACGATGGGTGGTGAAACAAAGCACATCTTTACGAGACGAATTAGTGGAACGATTATCGCATGGTATGACAAACTCGGAAGATTCAAGTGAACACCAAGTAGTAGATGCTGCTACTCTTCAGAGACGCTGGGATGGAATGTGTAGGTCCAATAGATGGCCGAGAATTACTTATGATGAAGCACATTCAATCTTGTCAGCTGATGTAAAAGTGGGGCTTGTCACATTTCAACATACTCCTCGATATGAGGACGGGCTAGCAGCGGAACATGAGAGATATATAGCCGAAAAGGTCGGCCAAGGCTCACCCGTGTTTGTTACCCATTATCCAAAGTCTCTTAAGCCTTTCTACATGGCACCGAGTAATTATAGCTCGACAAAGACTGTAGCTTGTTTTGACTTGCTTGTTCCGGAAATCGGCGAACTGGTGGGTGGATCGCTTCGAGAACACCGGCTCGAACATCTCATGGAAGTGATGAAAGAGAGAAACCTTTTACCAGACGGCCAGACCAAATCGAACCTGGATTGGTATTTGGATTTGAGAAGATATGGAAGTGTACCGCATGGAGGATATGGATTAGGCTTTGACAGACTACTATGTTATCTTGCTGGTGTCCAGAATATACGAGATATGGTCACATTTCCAAGATGGGCTGGTAGATGCGATTTATAACATGTTGATCGATGTAACTCATTCGTGTGCAGCAGTGAATGGAGCGTGATGACGTTAATCGTGAAGCTTAAAAAACTGCGGTAAAAACGCTTACTATATATTTATTTTTTTATCAGATCCTCATCAGGTTTTGAATGCAGTGCAATAATTGGCTAGTCATTGCTATTCAAATAGAACCATATACACAACATAAACATACTTAATAGTACCTTCGGCTCTGACGATTCCTGGGAGACAGGATTTCGCCTACAAGCGACATTTGCCAGGCATTTGCGCCATAATTGTACCTCGACTACCTTTGCGATCGTGAAATCATTTGTCAACGATCTGGAGAGTCACCAACTGTTACGTACTATCTTCGAACAGCGTCATGGCTGCACATGATAAGTTCCTCCTAGAGGAAGAAGATTATGAGTATGCATTGTCTTGGTACCCATTCTGCGACTACTTAATTGACAATCCGGTTCAGTTATGAGGGATTACCGCCGAACTTCTCTCTCGCGGCGAATATGGCTGCTGGAGCATTTGCCGGAGTTGCTGTATGTCACCATGACAGGGAGTATTGCTGAGTAGTTCTGATGAAAAAAATGCTAGGAACATTCCGTCATGTACCCAATAGATCTCCTCAAGGTAGGTTTGGCCAGTTGGACCAGATAAAAGGCTCATCTTGCTGATTCCGTGATTACAGACTAGAATGCAAGTAGTAAATCCAACACCTGCAGCGATATATACAGGAATTGGAAATGCGCTTTCAACAATTTCAAGAGTTGAGGGTGGCATGGCTTTATGGCGAGGCGTGTCAAGTGTAGTATTAGGAGCAGGTAAGTGATCACATGGGATGGCAGACAATGGCGATTGACTTGTGGACAGGACCAGCACATGCGGTATATTTTGCGACGTACGAGTGGGTCAAGCATGCAATGGGTGGAAATGCATCTGGGCATCATCCTTTGGCTGCAGGTAAGGTTCAATCCTAACAACAAGATAATGCGAATGCTGATCTTTTTTAATTCGTAGCGACGAGTGGAGCATGTGCAACGATCGCTAGTGATGCATTCATGAACCCTTTTGACGGTATGTGACATTTTCCTGACTTGAGATTGGATCGAATGGCTAAACATGTTCTTCGCAGTGATAAAACAAAGGATGCAAGTTCATGGTTCGACTTATACATCAATAGCACATTGCGCGCGTTCCGTTTTTCGCAATGAAGGCTTACGAGCATTCTACCTTTCTTACCCCACCACTCTCGCAATGACTGTCCCATTTACCGCTTTACAATTCACGGCATATGAATCGATAGGAAAGCTAATACATCGACGATCAGGCTATGACCCTATCACGCACTGTGTTGCTGGAGGTTTGGCTGGAGGTATCGCCGCAGCCGCAACGACGCCATTAGACGTCATAAAAACACTACTACAAACGAGGGGCAATTCGACAGTACCAGAGATTCGAAATGCAGGTGGATTGATGGAAGCTGCCAGGATAATAGCTGCACGAGAGGGTGCTAAAGGTTTCTTTCGAGGTATGAAAGCTCGAGTTGTAGCTGCTGCGCCAAGTACGGCTATCTGTTGGTAAGACAATAATCATTATGTAAGAGTGGTATGATCAAATATTAATAATTATCAATCTAGGTCTGCTTATGAAGTTGCAAAAGCATACTTTGTTTCACGGCAGGAGAGGTTATAACGCGATGAACTTGCTTTTGTTTCAGATGTGAATCCGCCCGTTCTTTACAGTAATCTACAGTAATAAATAGTTTATCTCTGCGAGCGAAAAGGTTTTATGATTTGTTTTGCATCTCGAGCGATGTCATGTAGAAATATACAATCAAATAAAAGTTATAGCAAAATATATAAATGTGCATATCGATCATGTAAAATAATCGTAGAAGGTGTCTATCAAGCAAAGCTATCATGAGATCGTCATATGTAGTAGTGTATGCAACTGATTTATTATAAATTCGAAGATCGATACCAAGGTTACGTTAAGAAGCTTTCTTTTTACTCTTGTTACGCAATGCAGCCGTCCTTGCAGCCTTTTCCTTTTCTCGCTCCATCTTCTCCATGTATGCTTTCTTTTCATCGAAAAGTGCCTGTTTCTCGGCGTCTTCTGCCGCCTTGGTCGCTTTAGCTGCGTCTCTTGCTTCCCTGACTAATTTCAACCGTGCCAAATCAGACTTTGCTTCATCTGTTTTACCCTCTGCGTGTAATTTCTGATATCGTTCTTTAGCTTGTTGGGCTTGTAATGCTTCTCTTTCCCGACGGGACAGTTGACCAGGTTGAACGTTGGCGACGGAAGATTTGCGAGAAGTTGCCGCAGATTTCGAAGCAGCAGGTTGTTTTCCTTTTCCTGCCGCAGCATCATCCGACGCTTCCTCTTCTTCAGATTCAGAGGCTTGGGTCACTGGTTGACTAGCCATTTGTCTTGCTTTTGCGGTATGGTTGGGATTTGCAGGCATGTCCTCGTCTTCCTCTTCAGATTCGCTACTTGAAGGTAAGTCCCCGACTTGCGGAGCGTTTTTCTTCTTTATCGCCGCCAACTTTTTTGCTTTTTGTAGTTTCTTTCGCTCTTCGCGTGTCATTTCGGGTTGAATCAGTGCTGATGAACTAGATCCGATGTTCGACTTTGCTAATTTGGCACGAGCGGCTTCTACAGCGTTGTCTTCGTTGGCTTCTTCTTCCGATGCGGAATCATCTTCATCGCTGTCCTCTTCACTTCCCTCTTCCCCCTCTTCCCCTTCCTCGTCCTCTTCATCGCCTGATGCCCACATTGACTTTTCTGCACCTTCTGCATCGAGAGGACGTAAGTCTTTTGAAAAGTGCTTACCGCCTGGAAAATGTAACGGTTAGATTTTATGGATAATTTCGATATTTATTACTCTTTACTCACCACCACACTTGGGCTTGGTGAATTTACCACCTCTTCCGCGAGCCATGTTTGTTATATTCCGCTTGTGAGTAAAGAAAGATAATATGTTTGAGAGATGTATAAATGGAGCGTAAATAAAAAAGCGAACATCGTCATTCGCCAGAATTGCCATACGCACGGACCATCTTCAGTAAGTTTCGGAAATGTGAGATCATAAATAATTTGAAATGTGAGATTTTGCTCTTTCCTTCTTTTTTAATCATGAAAACGACACTCTCCCTATTCACTCTGCCTTGTTTATAAACAACTATAGAAGTCGGAGGGGAAATGGGAGAGCAGAGAAATACATTTTACCCGTCTGCTTACCCCTGATGTCCGAAGCATTTGCATGGACGGAAAGGAAATTTTTATTTTGAACGGTACATTATTATTACTGAGTAGCAGGATCTATATACAATGCTTGTTTCATATTCGGAGCGGGAAGAGTGTGCCATGTGAGGATTATATGTGTACAGCTATAGGCTATCAAACGTATAATAATAGTAAAAGCAATTCATTATGGCCAGATGTGACCAATCGCGAAAACTTTGTCTTAGCCTGAGTGTTATGTTGTGCATCAAAATAGTCATGTGTTTTTATAGAGGTACATCTGCTCTGGATCACTGGCGGTTGCTGCTTTTTTTTTATCAATATGTAAGAGCTTAGGACCGAGTGGAGGCAGTGACTCCAGTACATTGAAATTGACAGCACTTTGGCGGAAAAAAGGCTGCAACTTTTATATCAATTACGTCATCGTTTCTATATACTCGTGTCTTCCATTCAGCGTTTAGCATCTCTCCCCTCGCTATTCGTAGGCATGATCGCTCCAGATGAGGAGGCTAATTATGCGTGTTTCAGAGATTGCTTCTCCGATGTAATAACGTCGAAACTCGCACCTGTCAGTCAGGGTCGAACGACTAAGGGACGTAAGAATGAGATTACACCAGTAACATCGCCTACAGAACGTCAAAGTGTTGCTGTAGGAGAACTCGCGGAATTCATAGAAGTAAGTCAAAAATAATTCATGTTTTGAGCTCAGTCAAAGCCTTTGCCTGTTGCTGGGTTCAAGCTGGGCTAAAATATCAAGTATCTTGCAAGTGAAGCATTTGAATCTCAACTTTCAGAGTTGCGAAAGCTGTCCTACGATGATATTAAAAACGATATACGGCTAGCAGAGAAGTACGACACACCACTGAGTTCAGAGACGTACAATCCTATATACGAATTACTACCCGAGAGCTTTTCGAAATCCTTTGATACCTATGAATTATTAAGATCCGATGTTGATCTAGCTCGCGTGCTAGAACCTGTTTTCAATTCTTATGTAGATGCGGTTACCACGGCACCGTCAGAGTATCAACATACTCAACGAGGAACAGAATGTGAGATATGTGAACGTGATCAATTACCTCTCACGTATCACCATTTGATTCCAAAACAAATGCATGAAAAGGCAGTGAAACGAGGCTGGGTGAAGGACTGGGAGGTGTTAAAAGTTGCATGGCTTTGTCGGGCTTGTCATAATTTTGTGCATCAAATAGCAAGTAACGAAGTATTAGCAAGAGAGCTGAATAGTATAGAGCTTCTGATGGAACGCGAAGATGTACAATCTTGGAGTGCATGGATAGGGAAGATCAGATGGAAGAAGAAATGACCAGGAATCGAACTAATGAAGTAATGATTTCCATAAAAATATCTTCAAGGTTTGTGACTATGATTTGGACTTGCATGGACAGTTCGATTAATGCTTTATATATTAACGAATGGGCTTGCGCCGGATTGGATAATGTTAACTGAAATGCCAGGAGGTTATGCTTGGACTGTCGAAGCATATGATATTGTCGCTTAATGTACAACAACGAATCGTATACAGTAGCGTAGTATCCACGATCATATATAGCAGAACTTGTTTATATGAATATTTGATCGACCATGATCGGAACTATCATGTAGGGCTGACTCGGCTCCAACCTTATTACCTACCGTATTTCCCCAGTACTTTCACAATGACATGTTGATACCGCATTGCGACAATCATTTCCGCTTACGTGTAGCTTTGTGACACCATGTCATACTATCCTGGTCAGCAATACGGTAATAGTGGGGGCTACCCTGGACAACCTCAGTAAGTTTTGCGATTTGCGCATTGATGTTTTTAGGCATTGATTATAATTATTGTTTAGAGGAGGGCCGCCACCAGGATATGGACCCCCTGGAGGATACGGGTCTCCAGGACCTCAATACGGATATGATCCTCAGCAACAATATGGAGGACCTCCACCACAACAACAACAATACGGCGGTCCACCACCACAACAACAACAATACGGCGGTCCACCACCTGGATGGGGTCCTCCTCCACCACAATTCGGTCCTGGCGACGGTCCACATCGAGGACCATATGGATCACCAAATCAAGGCGGACCGAACGTATACAATCACGACAGTAGTCAATTCTACGGAAACGACCAAGGTTATGGCGGACCACCACCTCCTCCAATGCAAATGCAACAATTCGGCAGTGGGGCTCCATCAGGCTACGCATTTCAATATTCAAACTGTACCGGGTCTCGAAAAGCATTATTGATAGGGATAAATTACTTCGGATCGAAGAATGAACTTCGAGGATGTCTCAACGACGTCAAGAACGTATCTACATACCTCAACCAAACGTTTGATTACCAACGAGAAGACATGGTCATATTGACCGACGATTCTCCCAACCCAATGTCTCAACCTACCCGCGCGAACATGATACGCGCGATGCAATGGTTAGTGCACAACGCGCAGCCCAACGATTCTTTATTCTTCCATTACTCCGGCCATGGAGGACAGACCGAAGACGTTCACGGGGATGAAGACGACGGGTTCGACGAGGTCATCTACCCCGTCGATTTCAAACAAGCAGGACATATCGTCGACGACGACATTCACGACATACTAGTCCGACCTCTCCAGCCGGGCGTTCGTCTGACTGCCATTTTCGACTCTTGTCATTCCGGAACGGCGATGGATTTACCGTACATTTACAGCACGCAGGGTTTGTTGAAAGAACCAGATCTGGCAAAAGAAGCCGGAAAAGGTCTGTTGGGTATGCTGCAAAACTACGCGACGGGAAACTTCGGCGGAATGGCGAGCACGGCGATGGGATTGTTTAAAAAGGCTACGTCTGGAAATGAAGTTTATAATAGAAATCTGCAGACAAAGACTAGTCCGGCGGATGTTATCATGTGGAGTGGTAGTAAAGACGATCAAACTTCGTATGTGTTTATTCAAAAGACTTTGCGACCAGTCTGACTAATGTATTATAGTGCGGATGCTTCTATAGCAAGTAAAGCTACTGGGTAAGTCGTCCATCTACAGATCAACTAATACTATTAGAACTCGATACTGACGATAATGTTGTATTCTAGTGCAATGTCTTATGCCTTTATAAATGCTTTGCAAAAAAATCCAAGACAAAGTTACGTTCAATTGTTGAACAGTATTAGAGATGAGTTGGAGGGTAAATATACTCAGAAACCGCAATTGAGTTCAAGTCATCCTATAGGTATGTTTCCAATCATGACATGACAAGAATATCTGAAGGATCTCATACTAATATGTTTATGTGATGATGATAGATGTTGATCTTTTATTCGTCATGTAGTATTGTCATAAATAGTGTAGTGTATTTTAAATCCATATTTCAGTCTCTCATACAAGTCCGAGCATTCTAAAACATTGACAAGGGACTTTTAGAAACTTCTCTCTAGTCTGTCTATTGTATGGTATAATCACAATGGACGTCCTCACCAAAGCATTAACCACAAAAGTAAAAAGTGTGAAGAGTCATTATGAAAAAATAAAAAAGCCATAAATTCATTAAACGAGCGTCGTAAGCGAGCGTCATGGTACTATTTACAATAATAGACCTATATGAATAAAATAAAACAATAAAGGAAATGGAGATTATTATATACTATTTTTCATTTCATGGTATAACTTTGGTTGACAAGTGTATTATAAGAGGAAAAACAATTGGAAAACAAACTTTCTTTTTCTTCTAAGCCTTTGACAGGAATCTCTTCAATTGAGATCTAGCGTATGATCTCTTTCTGGTGATTTGTGTAGAGTCGGTGTCCTCGTCGTCCTCGAGGTCGACGTCAGAGTAATCGACGTCGTAACCGTAAGATTCCGTCACGGCCACGTAATTCGAGCCACGGACTTGTCCGACGTTGATTAGACTGTCAGACTTGTCGTATGACTCAGAGTAAAGAGCACATTTAAAGTCTTGGAATTGACCGTTGACGCTCTCCACGTAAGAGTTGAAGAATACGCAAGAATCGTATGATCCATCAGCGCGAGGGTTCTCGGCGTTGTAACTGGTCTGTTCGTCACAGAAAGTCGCACAGAGTTGAGGGTCGTTGTAGTAGAACGTTCGGCTACCGAGGAAGGTGGATTGGTTGGAAGCGATGATTGCTCCGACGAGTTGTTCGGGAGCGTAGTATCCTGGAACGGTAGGTGGGTTGTAAGTGTATGCGAAGCCGAAAGATCCGGCATATGCAACTTTGAAGTTGACTCGGGTGTATGCTGTAGATTGAGCATTGTCGGCACTAGGTTGGAAGCTGAAGAGAGAGCACTTGATAAACACGGTCGATCCTTGTCCTCGACATTGAGCACCTGGTTCCAAAACTGGGTCGCGTTCAAAGTAAATGTTGAATCCTTGACATCCATCCGCTGCTGCACAGAGTTGTTGACATTGGATGGTGTTGTATGATGTGAGACTGTAAGTGACGAGAGGAGTTCCAGAGGTAATGTTGTTTGATTGTCTAGAATCAGCGCCAAATGTGCGAGTGTATCCGTATGGAACAGTTGCGTTGAGACCAGTTTCGTAATAGTACTGGTTAGCCTCGAATGCTTGGAAGGTATCTGGAGTAGTCTTTGGTCCGGATCCCTTGGGAAGAGGAGTACAGACACGTTTGGTAGTGGTGGTACTTGCCGAAGTAGTGGTTGAAGATGAAGATGAAGTGAATTCTGTTGTAGAACTTGATGAGCTGATGGGAGTAGCCACAGTTGATGTTGTGGATGAACTCTCGCTTGTTGAAGTAGAAGAAGGAGTGGTGATTGTGATTTCACTTGATGTGGTGCTGCTGCTGCTTGTTGTACTTACTGGAATATCCGAGGTGGAGCTAGATGAGGTAGATTCTGAAGTTGTGCTACTGGAAGATTCTGTAGTGGTAACATCCGTTGTTGATGAAGAAGATTCGGTTGTACTTGAGCTTGATTCAGTAGTGCTGGAAGATGAAGAATCAGTGGTGCTTGAAGACTCGCTTGACGTTGATGAACTGGTTGGCTCTTCTGTAGTTGTTGATGACTCGCTCGATGTTGTTGATGAACTGGTTGGCTCCTCGGTTGTTGTTGATGAACTTGTTGACTCTTCAGTTGTTGTTGATGACTCGGTTGTTGTTGATGAACTAGTAGGCTCTTCTGTTGTTGTTGTTGATGAAGAGGTCGATTCTTCTGTTGTTGTTGATGAACTGGTCGATTCTTCTGTTGTAGTGGTGGAAGACTCGGTTGTTGTTGATGACTCGCTTGATGTTGATGAACTGGTAGGCTCTTCAGTGGTCGACGATGAACTGGTTGACTCTTCGGTTGTCGTTGTTGATGAGCTGGTTGGTTCTTCAGTTGTGGTTGATGATGAAGTGGTTGAGTCTTCAGTAGTAGTCGTTGACGAGCTGGTTGGCTCTTCAGTTGTTGTTGACGAGCTGGTCGATTCATCAGTTGTCGTTGTTGACGAACTAGTTGGCTCTTCAGTTGTGGTTGATGAACTGGTTGATTCTTCAGTAGTCGTAGTTGACGAGCTGGTTGGCTCTTCAGTTATTGTTGACGAACTAGTTGGCTCTTCAGTTGTCGTGGACGAACTTGTTGGCTCTTCAGTTGTCGTGGACGAACTTGTTGGCTCTTCAGTTGTCGTGGACGAACTTGTTGGCTCTTCAGTTGTGGTTGACGAACTGGTTGATTCTTCAGTAGTCGTTGTTGAGGATGATTCAGTGGTCGACGAATCAGTTGTTGACGATTCCGTGGTGGTTGAAGATGATGAGTCTGTTGTTGTGGTGGAATCTGTAGTAGAGCTTGACGATGATGATTCTGTTGTCGTTGTGGAGTCGTCAGTCGTTGAAGAAGAAGAGTCTGTCGTGGAAGACGATGATTCTGTTGTTGTAGAAGAGTCTGTTGTTGACGACGAGGACTCTTCTGTTGTTGTGGATGAAGAATCAGTCGTTGTCGAGGATGCATCAGTGGTTGAAGAAGAGTCCGTTGTGGTTTCAGTAGTTGATGGAGAGTCAGTTGTCGTTGTTGAAGAGTCAGTAGTAGAGCTAGAATCAGTTGTCGTTGTTGTGGTTGTTGTTGGTGGTGGTGATGATGACGTGGAAGACGCATCTCGTCTGAAAACTGCAATTCTAGTGTTGATGAGGGTTCTCGTGGCAGTGAATGACATTTGCTCGTCATTCTTGAGCCAACACTTTCCTCTACCTTCGCCCGAGGCAGCTCCATTGACGTACGAGAAGCCTGTGCAGCCAGTAGTTGCGTCACATATCGAGAAACAATCGCGCCAGCTTTGTGGGGCATTGGTGGCCTCGAACCTTGATCCAGATGAACCTCCACCGCACATGTAGTAGTATGCTACATTTGATGGATCAACTACAGCGTACGTATTTGTACTGACTTCGGTACATGTTGGAGGATATGGTACAGTTGTAATCCCATCAGATCCTGCAGAAGGAGCTGCTGGACCATTTTGGGGTACTGGCTTAGCAAGTGCAAGGCTTGCCAGCCCGGTAACGAGCAGATAACTCGTAGAACGCATGGTTGAACGAAAGAAAGAACTTTTAATCTAGAAGAGAAGTGTAGCGAAAGTGCAGTGCGATGAACTTTTAGAAACGACAGAGAAACAGGATGAAGGGAAGGCATTATATAGATTATGGAAGCGAACTCTTGACACGGCGCGATACTGTACCTGGAAGACGACTCGTTCAATGGACATGCAATACTATCGCGTCTTGACATCCAGCCCCTGCAGAGATAGAAATTACAAGACGGCGCCTCTACATATCGTTGAAAAACGCCCTTGGCGAAAGGGTTTTCCTGACGGGCCACTGGGAGGGCTACGTTTTCCCTCAAAGAAAAATAAGTCGTTATGATCGTTTTTCCAACCGCTAGATAAGGAGAAAGGCAATTCCATTTTATCGAGGAATGCTGCCTGGTACTTCATAATCGCAGCGTCATTGAATCATTCAGAAGCCCAGTCTATGTAACTCTATTGGATCTGATTCTGCGGTGGACTGTGATGCGATACTATACTAACAAGTCTCCCAATCGATCCATTTTCATCAATCATGCTTGTAGATCTTGTGTTTCATTTTTGGATGAAGATTGAATTGATTCTGATGGAATACTTTTTCGAACGTTTCATGACGGTTGGCGCAGTTCATAGGAGTCAAGGATAAATTCCTCTCGAGGGCAAAAAAAGACGTTGCGCGATAAACACGCGACAGTCGAAGAAATTTTCTCGATGAACACTTGATGACGATATTACTTACGATTATCAAGGTCTTACAGTATATCAAATCGTACATCGTTCCCTTGTCAGAGCAATGGCCTTTTCCCGTATCTATTATTACACGGCAGCTCCTCGGGGCTAATAAAAGTTTCGAAAATACATATCCGAATATTTGGTAAAGCGTGGCTTTCTTTGCATACAGAAACAATATTTCATGCATGCAAAGGTCCACTTTCTACCAGATTGATTGATGAACCTCCTATCTAGGCTAGCCTGAATCTCCTGCATTGACATTGTAATACTAAAAATTCTCCATATTCTTCATTTTTTTCCTAGAATGGGCAATGATCGAGTACTACTAGACCATTTTTGGGATTGGTACCTGCATATGTTAAGCTATGTGGCGTTCTCATTTGAGGTGATGTCTGTGTCTATATGCAGCAATGGTAATTACGATATGTACGTGGTATGCAGTGCTGTCCAGCTATATTCACTTTAACTGTTGACAATGCATTATTATTTCGGTAACCCGAGCATTTCCCATACCGTTATCTAACTCGGCACGTTTAATGTTCAGCATGTTTACTGTATACAACGATTGTTCCATCGCAGCCATAGTTTATCGAGAAGCACACAAGTCAAAAACAACGGTATATGTTTAACTTCCCGAGTCATGCAGAAAGAGCTATGACATATGTATATGACGCGCGTTTGTGGATCACTTTCGAATAAAAACGACATGTCAAAGATATGCAGGTCAAATACTGTAATATCCTAAGCGAGATTACACATGTAGATCTATGACTGGAATATTGGACTCGAGCTGTTATCATATTATGCATTGATCATTTTAGGTAAATGGTCATGGAAGAGATTTATTATTTTGTATAGGGGTAGATTGTGTCATGCTTGAATTTGTCATTGCAAATCATCAACCACAGTATGGTTAATTACTTGCTTGAGCAGTCCTGTCAATCAGGATCCTTTGGATAACGCTTCCCGATGAAAAATTGGGTAAGGCTTCGTGCATGATAAAGATACTAGTTTATTTTTTAGTATAAGATATTTGATAATGGTCTCCAAAAGCTTGTTTAATGCAGAAGTAGATGGATGGACTAGTTTTCGTACTGAACGCTGTCAATCATGATTCGTTCCAAAAATTGTAGTAGATCTCCGATTCAGCTATGATCTTTGTATGGACAAACGTTAAGTCGGAGCCGACCGACACGCCGGATGCTGAAACCATTTGATTTTTTTACTTTGTATAACACCGAAAAATTTTATGGTCAGACAAACTATGGCGGAATTGAAGCAAAATCCCCAAGTAATTAATTAGACCGGGCTACCACGATAGTTGCTCATAATCATTTGATCAAAACCCCATTATTGACATAACTTCTCCCATGCATGATCAGGCACCAGTGAAACAATAAATATATGGATTGATTATACGACAAATAATGATGACGACTCACACGATTCCATATTTTGCAGGGTTAGGTACCCCACATCCTCGTAACGACTTGCATGCCATCAGCGTTTCGATACCAACTTGGAAAGCTACATGTGACTATGAAGAAGGGAAAGCCGTTTGTACAAACAATTTGAAAACTGGCTATCCTCGATTCATCATTCATTACACTATTGACAGATTTTCATCGTCGATACTTCAAAAACATGGCGAGCCAGGTCAAAATGCCATGTTATTTCCAAGTATCGTTTGTGCACAGCAATGTTTGGAATATTTACTGGTTAGATTTCCTGTAGAATCACCGAATTTGTTTGTACTTGGATTAGGTCCTACATCCACAGATAATCATGACTCTCATGTCCTGCCTTACATTGTGGCACTTGTATATCCGTCCAGATTATGGCCAACACTCAAATATTTCTGGCAACATACGGGAGCAGGTATTTCTACTCGAATGAGTGACTTTTGTGAAAAAGCCTTTGTGGCTGGGGCTTTGGAACTCAAATCTAAAAGTACTGTCAGTGTTGACGGGACCATGACCAAGACAAACATTGATGGCGCTACTGAAAGACCAAACTCGTACGAATTTACTTTAGATAAAGCTGATTCTGAGAAAGCAAAGGCAATAATTCGCAAGCGAATCGCTGGGGCCATGTCCTCATCATTGGACTTGAACGATGCAGTCTCACATCCTGAACAAACAGAAATCGTTCACCACGATGATGGATTTTCAACAGATGATGTCTATCTTTATCCCTCGGGCATGAATGCTATTTTCGAAGTCCATCAGAACCTTCTCCGCACAAGAGGACAGAAGAAAGTGATAGTCTTTGGCTTTCCATACGCAGATACACTTTCCGTCGCCAATAAATGGGGACCAGGATGTCTTTTCTACGGTCATGGATCAGAAGAAGATCTTGACGATCTTGAGAACCGTCTGGTCCGTGGCGAACAATATCTAGCCCTCTTCTGTGAATTCCCCGGTAATCCCCTCCTACACACTCCTAATCTAAAACGAATCCGACAAATAGCAGACAAGCATGACTTTCCAGTCGTCGTTGACGAAACGATCGGTAATTTCCTCAACGTCCACGTCTTGCCAGACGCAGATATAGTCTTGACGTCCCTGACCAAGATCTTTAGTGGATCCTGCAACGTCATGGCAGGAAGTATCGTCTTGAACCCCGCCCGAAAACACCATTACTGCCTCTTCAAAGATATCCTGTCGAGGCATTACGAAGACAATCTCTTTTCCGAAGACGCCATATGTCTGGAGAAAAACAGTCGAGACTTTGTACTCCGCACGACAAAAGTCAATGCCTCTTCCGAAGCAATCGTTTCTCTCCTCCACTCACATCCAAAGGTTAAAAAAGTCCATTATCCCCAGATCTCACCTTCGCGTGCAAACTACGATGCTTATCGATTACCTCACGGTGGATACGGTGGCTTGTTGAGCTGCACTTTCCATACTGTGGAAGATGCGGCGGTATTCTTTGATAGTTTGGAAGTAGCTAAGGGACCGAGTTTGGGCACGAATTTCACATTGGCCACTCCGCATGTTTTGACTGTATATTACGATAAATTGGATTGGGCGGCGCAGTATGGTTGTGAAGCTAGTCTTGTGAGGATGGCTGTCGGAATGGAGGATGTGGAAGAGTTGAAAAGACTGGTTAAAAAGGCTTTGGACGCTATTCCTGCCTAGATGTTGTTTTTTAGTTTCATTGAATGTGTCTGGTAAATCACTTGTTCATGTTTTATTAGTAGTGATTGAAATAGTACGATGGCTCAGGCAGCCTCGCATTATCATATCAAAGTATATTCGTTATCATACATTACACTTCCATCTCGTGTCTACAAATACGTGACCATCACAACTGAAATATAATTATAAATAAATAATCAATTATTAAATTCCCTTTTTAATGACGAACAATTTAGATTATTAATTATTGTAAAAGTTATCACGTAAATCAATGCATAAAGTCAACAAACTATAACAAGACATGATCAAGTCAACAATTTCTGCTTCCCACCCAACTCAACACCCTCTTTTGTAACCTCACACCATCTATCCTTTACTCTCACAACTTCATAAACACCTTCTTCACCAGCATTTATACTGAATTTATCCTCTACACTAACCTCACTCTTCATTTCCAAAACATGTCCGGATTTCTTACCCACCGCTCCTTTCCGCTTATCACCCGCTCCAAGACCTGATCTTGTATACGTGAACTCCCAAGGCCCTTCGCCTCCAAACTCGAATTCAATCACTGCGGTTCCTCCCTCGTGGATGTCTTGCTCTGCTTCCTTTCCACTTCCGACTTTAGCACTCGGAAGACCGTGGATAATAGCGTGTATGTCATTGACTGTTGCTCGACATGAGGAGCCGGAATCACTGACTCCCGTTATGGCAAAACGACCTGGTTTTTCAGCTAAACGACGGAAGGTGGTTGATGTAGAACTGGCTTTTCGCTCCACACCATTAAAGGTATAAAAGATAGTGAAAGGGGCAACACCGCTGAGGACGTAACTCAGTCGGTCGCCTATACAGAAATCTGTCCGTCGGGAGGATTCAAGTGGAGAGATTGACGGAGCGGCATGGACGGAGATTTGAACACGAGGTTCGGTTGATGCTAGAGTACGTGAACAGTGTCTTGCATCTGTGACTTTTCGGATAGATACGGCAGAAGTTCCAATCTGTAGGTCGGAAGTAGGAATTTTGAGATCATAGTTGTGAGAACGTATATCGCCTATCGTATGGATTTTCGGACTTGTTTTTCCAGATTGACGGATTTCATAGTCAATGGAGAATGGAGGTGTACCCGTCAAAGTCAAAGGGATTGTGTCGACAGAAGTGGACAGAGAAGTACAGTAATTATATGTCTTACCGGGAGTAGTAAAGCGAGCAAAGGGTTTTGCATGGACTTGTTGCTGAATAGTCAATGGACCGAAATGTTTAGGACTATGATCATAGTTTGCATCAGCAAGCTCTGAGAAACGGTATTCTACCAGTCCTGCTTTACTGGTGTCCATTCGTATCGATGTCATGCCAAGAGCCGCTGTCAAAGTTCTACTCTTTATTGCTTTTTGTCCACTTTCTGGCTTGATACGTTCATCATACTTGATTTCAAATGGTGGAGAACCTGTTACGTATTTTATTAGCAATTGTTACCCATATGTCACAGTGTCACAGTCAAAAACTTACCATTGACGTGTATAGAAGCAGTATCGTCCTCACCCTCGCAAATGTCATGCTTCACATAAGTTTGTCCATCAACATTCTGAAATGCATCTGCTGACATTATTAGAGAAGGACGATGAATCCATTGTATATCTAGCTTATTCGCAGTCTGATCTACTACTCCAGGACAAATAGCATCTTGTACAGAGAGCAATTCATACGATCCTTGCTTGTCAACTTCAATTTTGTCATTTGCTTGTCTTAATTGCGTTTGTATGGTCTTTTCATTCTGCCCATTGTGCTTATATTCTACAGTCCATGGTCCATCGCCAGTAAGTCGTATCGGCAACGCTACCTTTTTATTTTCCAGCGTCTTGACAGATCGACTACCCTCGATTAATCCAAAATTAGCCTTTGGTTTCTGATTTCGAACTACAATCTTTGTCTCGTCCTTTAAGAACTCCTTACACCCCACTCCATCAGTGATACTGGCCAATGACAAAGTATAATCCCCACCCTTAGTGAAAGGAGGTGTTTCCACATCATGTGTCTGTTGCTTAATGTCACTGATCTTATATGATGACCGCTGATGGCCTCTAACCAATTCATATTCCACAGTAAACGGTCCATCACCTCGCAATGCAAGTCCAAATCTTACAGTCTGATCGATGCAAATCATCTTTGGTGGACGAGATGTGAAAGATGCACGTGCTGCTGGTTTTACGTCTTGTTCAAGCACGAGATTTTGGTCACGCAATGAATGACCTTTGTAGGTGGCATCACTAATATCAGTAAAATGATAAATCCAATGATCTGCTGCATCTGGAGTAAGATTTGCTTGTCCACGTAGTGTTGGTACTTTGATTGTCTTGACCATTCTTTGATTTGTGCCACGACGCTCTTCGACATAATGGATCTCAAATGGTGGAGTTCCACTAAGGTGAAAATCCACTCGAAGACCGATAGCTTTGTGTGCACAATTATCAAAAATGCGTTCTGTTTCCAGCTGTAGACGAGGCTCTGGAGGATTCTGTAAGAGACACGATGCCGGCTCAAGCACTTCTCCGGAACAATGCTCCGTAGAAACACCAGTCAGTGTATATAAACCAGCATTCGTTATTCTTGGTCTATCTTCAGCGTGTCGCACTGTAAGACTTTCCACGATAGGACTGTCCCGATGATCACCAGAAGGTGAAAGATCGAATTCGGGAGTGAACTTGTATTCCAAATGATATGGCCAAATCGTGTTACCACTCTTGCCTGTGGATCCGAATTGCACAGGCAAATCGGCGCTACGACCACGCGCTACTTTCATGGGATGCTGAGCACTACAACCATTCAACATAATTGTCGGCCGTTCATGGACGGTCACAACTTGATGTAGATATGGAGCCAGTGCTTTGGATTTTTCTTGGCTGTCGTGGTCTTTACGAGAATATGAGATCAAATTACCAAAGGCATCCTGGACTTCTTCAAGGGAGAAAGCCCATCGTCCGGTTGTACCGAGACTCTCACTTAACGGGACACTCACCGTTTGTTCCTTGGCCCATGTAGCGTCAATCTTTTTACTTGATACAAGTGCCGATGACCCTTTTGATGACAATGGTGACACAAAGTCGTCTGGTTGAATGCTTTGAAGTTGCGCTTCTTGTTCGACTTGATTTATCAATTTTCGATATTTGACTTTTAGAGGAGGTGTACCTGTCACCTGAAGCTCGACATTCATCAAATCACCGCGACATTTGTTTTGAGAAAGCGGTTTGATGATAGCGCGAGGGCAAGCAACCACAAATGTATCACCAGCCAAGCGTCGTCGTACTTCAAGATCGGATTGATCTACAACTTTTCCCAATCTATACAAGCCTGGCTTGTGCACTGACAACTTTATCGTTTGTAGCTGTTGCGAAGTTGAAGTCTTTGATGCTTCTTTGAGTAGTTTTTTCAATTGTGATGCTGAAAAATGTGTTGTTTCGTTTTGGTTCGTTTCCAAGTCAAAACGCACGAGGTTCAAAGAAACCGGCGTAGTTTGGTTGAGCAGTACCGGCAGATATATTTGCGTCTTTCCGCTGGTAAGACAAAAGCTTTCCTTTGCAGGATTAAGCGTTGCTGAGCCTTCTGGTAGTATTTTGATCGTTTGTCGCCCAAGAAAGAGACTCTGATCGTGGATTAGACTAGATTGCTTGACATGATGTTCGGACAACGTCAGCTCCCTGTCATAGATGATTTTGGCCAAGCCTATAACTGCCGATCCCAAAGGTATTTGTATTCTAAACATCAATATACCATCCACAATCGAATGTAAAAGGAATGCGACCACAATCGTAGCCATTGACCACTCCAACCATGGTATTCTGAGCTCCGGTAGACCAAAAAGGAACAGCCCATCTATTGCCACCCATTTCATGAACATCCATAATGATTCTGTTTCCCCCTCGTTCAAATAATGAAAATCGTAAAGCCGCCATGCAAACAATGCAACATAAAAAGACACTATTAATAATCGCTGTTGGGGGGCATCTATCGTATCAAGAGGTATCAGCGGACCAGTAGCTCTGCCATGAGGTGCAGGTGCGCGAGGTAGCGCAGTACTGCTCTTTCGTGGTCCATTCGACAGACTTCCATGATTTGATTTTGAATGTGAGTGAGGACTAGCGTCGGGAAATCTCGACTTCATACGAGGTGTACTGTTCATTGCGGCATACTTGAGCGGATTTACCCAGGTAGGCTTAAATCCAGTCAAGCGATCAAAACATCAGGAATCTATGACCCTTACAATACTGTAAACAAATGCTAGGGCTGGTAACACTGTAGGATATTCTGTAAACACGCTTCACCAAAAAAATTATCGACCAAACAGTGCCAACAAAATCATAGCAATTCCTAGCGGGTTTGGGCGCCTCTGGGGCGACACCACATCGACCTCTTTCACGGTCACGGCTTTTTCGTGAAATTTGATAGTTTCTTCATCTGAGTTACAATTCAGCTAAGCAGTTGATGATTCTTTGTGAGATGCAAAAGTGATTTGTAACTTCGCCTAACATTTCCATCTTTCTATCTACTATACGCGTTCTTCGACCCCTTGACATTCTGCTCGTTCTGTCCTTCTTCATTCTATTTACTCCAGATACAAGCTATAAGTATGCCACGCAAGTACAAGCGGCGTAAAACGCATGAGTCGCAGACTGAAGACTTAGTAAGTTATGCTGCACCGACAAGTGACAGTAATCTGTATGATTCATGGCCGGGATGGTGTGAACTTGACTCGGAACCTGTATGATATAAAATTGCATTCATAAAGTTGAGAATCCATTCTGATAACGTTCAGGCATTCTTTAATGTCATGTTACGCGAGATCGGAGTTAAGAACATCAAACTGCAAGAAGTGTTTGGACTGGACGAAGCTTGTCTAGCTCAATTACCGTTTGTAAATTCGAAGAAGTATGCTAGGATGGATACTTATCATTGACGTAATAGCTCACGAGTTCATGCCTTGATCTTTCTCTTTCGATATGAGGGCAATCAAATCACACAAACAGAGACTGAATGTCCGGAGCATATTTGGTTTGCGAATCAGGTCAGTCTAAACATAATGGTTGATAAGTTGAACTGTCGTTGATCCTAATAAAGGTACCTGATCATGCCTGTGCGTCTGTCGCATTGCTGAATATTGTAAACAACATACCCGACATCAATCTTGGGCCACAAATGACTTCGTTCAGGGAACTAACAGGAAAGATGTCGCCTTACAGCAGAGGTGAAGCTGTGGATAGCTTTGACCACCTCCGAAAAGTGCACAATTCCTTTTCACGAGAGCTGGATATGAGGGCCATCGATTTGATTCTAAGAGACAAGTATAACAAACATATGAAGCGAGAAGCTGATGAAAGACGAAAAGAACTACGAGATCACACTCAGGGAAACAGATCGGGGTTCCGGAGATCAGCTCGAATTGCAGGATCTTTCACCACACGAGATTCAGAGGATGATTGCCAGATTATGGGAGAAAATCAATTGGATGTGAGCGAGGATTCTGCATTTCACTTTATTGCTTATATGCCCATTCGAGGCGAAATCTGGCAATTGGATGGCCTGGATAACTTTCCAATCTGTTTGGGATCACCAAATAGTATGGATAAATGGCTGCGTGACATAACGCCTATAATACAACAGAAAATTGCACTTTCTGAAAATCAAAGTATCGACTTCAGTCTCATGGCTGTTGTCGACGATGAATATGATCAAACAGTGGCCAAAGATGCGACAAATGGCGATCCTCTGGATCGTAAGTCGAGTGTTGAACCGGATTCTCATGATTCGGAACAGCATAATCAGGATATAATAACAGCGACGTTACGTCGACATGATTACAAATCATTCTTTACCGCTTGGATGGCAGCTCTAAAGGAAAACGACGTACTCGATACATTGAATGCACATGTCAAAGCGGATCAATAATGGTACGATAAGATAGTTTCGAGGTCGAGCCACAATGGCCAACCACAATAGAAAGTAAGCATTTTGATCAACCTAATTGGTCATTCCTGTATAAGTAAAACCTGTGACTAAAGAAGCAAGTTTGCTTAACTTATTGTGTAATATGAACTATACTGTGAGCAATGACCAAGTATACATACTTTTCCATTGTTACAATAATACCAAGAAAATTTTTGGGTAGGACAATAGGAAAGCGAATTTCACAGAATCTCATTCTCAACCAATGATATGTCGTATCATTTTATGCCCAGCCGAGGCAGCCATTTATGCTGCCATTGTGCGAGTCTGATCAATTTGACCATTTAATTTCGCATCTTCCTTTCTCCTTTCTCCCTCATCAATTCATTCCTAACAGATCAGCAGACTTACGATTTGCATAATGGCCAAATTTCAAGCCAACTCAGCCAACAATGTCAACTCAGATGATATGAAACTCGCAGATGCCTTGCCTGAGGAGCCACAGGCCCGCCAGGATACTACCGATGCAAATCCAATGGGAACCCCCTTCTCCGATACATTCACAAAGGACACCCCCATCGAGACCAGTCGTTCTACAAGCCAGCAGCCAGCAGAGTAAGTGAACGTGCCATAACCTTTTATCGCAGCTATATTGACACATCTCAGGCCGAGACTCTTTCCTAACGAATGTGTATTGCGCTTCGAATCCAATGAACAAACGTTCCTGGTCGTCCTTAACTTCAATCACGGCCTCATCAGAGCAAGTTCGCCACCAGGAGCTACGGGCACCGATGGTCAATCTGCCGCTCATTATGTCCTTCGCTATACCGGACACCTCAATGGCGGGCTATTTCCTGAAACAGCTGCATCAGCACTCCTGAATTGGCTAATGTGTAGTAGTCTGCCAGTCTCAGAAGACGAGGATGAGAATTGGTGGACTGCTGTCCATCTGGCCATTCTTGGGAAGAATCTTGACATCAAAGACCTGCAACTTCAAGCAATCGAGGTATTGAATGATTTTGTGAACGGTTCCCGACGCATCTCTCGTCTTGATCGCTCTACGTTCATCACCTTGTTTCTGAATAATTGCACTCCAGATGAACTTCTTGGTTCGATTGCAATGAGAGTAATGAGTCAATCTCCATTGCGAGGCCTTCTCGCGAAGTCGCCACCCATCAGGAGGGGCCCAGGATGTGCACTCGTCGGACATGGCTCCTGGCTCTGGGCTGTGTTTGCAGCATATGCCGCTTTCAGATCGGAAACCGAAGCTGAAGCGCGGATGAAAACGGTAACCGATTCGACTCCTCCAAAAGTCAATGATTCTCCTCTTAACGTTACTTTCAATGTTAACAATACTTTAACGATTACTGATTCACCGATCAATGGCAGCCCTGATACTCCGCTGGAATCAGCGACGTTTCCTTCGTACAGTGTCAATATAGTCACCGGACGTCACAAATCAACTTCTGGTGACTCTATCAAGGTTGAATCTCAAGCCACTGGTTGTGATTGTCGTTCAAGAGTTGACATGCAGACTACGGAAATACCAGTCCCTGTATTACCAGATCATGCCTTGTCCAATACAGTCTCAGGGTCCAACATTGTGATCAATACGTATCATTGATTACTTTCAACGAATAACTTTCAAGTGCTGGGTGATTCAACATCATTTACAGCATGTCCGATCACACATATATCCGTGATCAGACCAACCATGAATCATTACGAATTTGCATCTACCTTTCATGCCACGGAAAATGCTCTCCTTGGTAGAACCCTACCGTCTGAAGAAACTATTTGATTTTGCTGATTATTCTCCTTGATCACCGGCTGTGGTTGATTAAAGTCACGTCTACAGATCAAATAGTATACTCACCAACACATGTTTCTTGAGGAGAGAATGGTAGGATAGAAAGTCATCAAAGTAGCAACCATACTTTACATGATTTAGTAGTCAAAATAAAAACTGCTTATCTTATTATCATCATTCATTATTCATCATCTCATCATCTTCGTTCAACCCGTGACATTTGATCAGTGGATCATTGATCATCAACCCATCTTACTCTGCCTCTTTTTCGATTTCTCTCATCCCGTAACATCTTGTGAGGACTCGACAGCCTTTTATCTTCATTATGGTCATTGGTGTCTCTTCGCCTCCGATTCTCCACTCTTTCCCATCGAAGTTCCCTCTCTTCCCTCCTCTTCCATGACTCCACTTGTACCCTCCTCTTTTCTTTCCGCGACAACATATTTGCAGTCGACGGCTGGAATCCTACTCCGTTTAATCCCAGTCCATCTGCGTCATCAGGATGGCTTTTATCGATAAAATGCCCGGTGATTTCAGACGAATGCCACGTCAGATCTGATCGACTGTCTATCGGAGCCGAAGCGCTTTGGTCTTGTGAACCTATGGGCGCGGTATGATCATCTTTTTCATCTAATTTAATAATCGCTATAAACTTTTTCTCTCTGGATTTCGATCGAGATCTGTATCGGACTGGTTTGCAGACTCGGCCGTCGAGAGTAATACCGGTGGATACATCGAACGGTCTTCGAGACTGTCTACAAGGACTCGGAGTATCGGGAATCTCGAGCTCTGGCATGCGCAAGCAAGTCTTCCATACGTCTAGTAAATTAGAGAGGAAAATATATTGTTGTGGTCATGTTGATGGTGAGAAATGCGCATGTGATTTCGCATAAGGAAACAAACTTTCTTGCCGTGGCAACATGTAGCGAGTACATCACCGCTTTTTGGAGCACATGTCTTTCACTTGCGAGATTCAAGTTGGGGTTTCAGGTACCCACCTCATCTCTCGAGAAGTGTGTCTCGTGGATTTGCAGCAGGAGCTGGTCGCTATTCCGAGTATACAGAATGTTGTTGGACTTCAACTGGCACAGAACAATTTCGGCCTAGTGAACCAGCAAATCCTCACATAGGTACAAACGGGCAATTAGAAAACGTCGAGGAAGCTAGAGTAGAAACCATATGTACTGGGGAGGAAATCACTAGAAAAGTAGTGCAAGCATTGAACAGGTAATATATACAAATCATCCGTGACTTTCGTGATATCATCATGGTCAATACATTCAAAACAACGTACATCCGTACGAGGAACCCTCATATCTATTGCTCAAACTCGAGTACTTTTGAGATGGTAACACTGAAATGGTTGGCTTTGTTACATCAATTCCTGGATGATCGATCTTCGCTTGAACATGTTTCTGGTGGAGGAAGCAGTCTGTGGATTTTCTCTTCTCTGATTTCTTCCACACCAGTCCCATATTGTATGGCCTGTCTGTTTCGTACAAACCATTCAATCCTTTCGTCTTTTGCTCGATCTTGAGTAAATTGTTTGACTCGATTCAAGTCCTTGCTCGATTGGTCATGCACTGCATCTCGTGCCGCCAAAAATCGCTCACCTTCAGCTTCTGCTTTCGTAAGAGTCCAAGAACTGCTTATCAACACAGCCGCTACTATTAACGAGGCGAATGCTGAGTTTCGTACATAGACGGGATGTTGTAAGGATTGTCTGTTATTTCCATCATTGTCATGACATTCCCGCCAACGTTCCCAATCTTCCCATGTAGCATTGGCCCAAATGTTTGGACCACTTTGTCGTTGTTGGTCTGCCCATGATGTTGAAAATGGTCCCGGTCGCATACCATTCTGCACTCTTGATGATTTGTCATTTCGGTGTGTTTCCCAGCCTGCGCCAAATCGATCATATGCTCGTCGCTTTACAGGATCTGACAGAATTACGTTGGCTGCCACTATCAAGCGATATCTCTCTAACCTGATAGCTTGTGGTAAGATGTGGCGGTCCTGGTTCGCAGCATGAATATCATCACATTTCGTATCTGGATGATATATTTTTACAAGTTCAAAGAATCGAGCTTTGTTATATGGAGCATGCTCACTGTGACCAAGTATCTGATATGGTGTTGGCTCACATCCTGATGATCCTCGCGGCCATTTGTCATCGCCGTTGCATTCAGAATTGCTCTTTCGGGTTGTCGTAGCGTAGTTTGCCCGAAGTTCAGTAATAAGTGTATTGGAAAGTCCATTTATCATACAACTTGAGAAAGCAGAATACAGGGACGGATAATGGACATTTCGATGAAGTTTGTGCACCAAGCATCGCATACTCAATCCGATCACATATCTTGATGAATTGAATACTATATAGCGGACTCTGCGAGAGAAAGATGACGACATGTCTGTTTCGTCTAGAATATAGTCATGTGATTTCGTGATTTCGTAGATTCGAACGCGTTTTGAGAATTCAACAGGATTTATTGTTCATTGAATTGTCAAAGGCAACCGCTTTCTAGCATTTCTAGTATTGCCTTTAACAGACTACCGGACTCTCGAAAGGTAGAGTCGACATGTGGAAGAACTTCAATGACGCGTAACAACCTTTCGGAGCATGTCCATTGGTTGTTAAGAAATGCATCGCGTATCCCGGAAAACAATTTACCCCCAGTCACGACATCTTTTACCTCCACAGCACCACCTGTAGCTCCAACTCAGAATGTATCAGTAAATTTAGATGATAGAGGTGTAAGGTCGATAAACACAGTAGCGACAGAACCGATTCCTCGGGTCTCAGTCCTTGCTAGTCCCGAACAACCTTCAACAAGTTTGAGCAAATACGATATGGCTCGACTTAGAGTGGCAGCTTCCTCGCCACCCCGAGGTACACTACTCGTCAACGAGACAGCCAAAGCTATTGTCGGGCAAGTTACTGCGACAGCAGACAAGCCTTTGGATGTGGCAAAGTCAAGCATGGCAACTAAAGATGCAGCGAGATATCTGCCCAAGAAACATGAATACGTGGACGATGAAAGCCTGGAAATACTTGACATGACTTCCGACGACATGTCATGCTTGAGTCCTCCAGTCGTCGTTAACCCTCGACAAATCATTGGTCGTAAACGTAAGAGCAGTGAGTTTGACATAATCGACGAAGATTCCAAGGAGGAACCGATAAGGAGTAAGCCACGATCTGCTGTACTTGAACCAAGACGGATGGACATAAGTAATAGGGGACAATCTACCGATACAGAGATGGTTGATACGTTGGGTCCCCCACCGCCATATTCTACAGTCGCACCACTACCGCCACAAGTCCTATCGATCGCAGCTACAACGGTCCCTGCTACAAGTCCGATAGTTCCACGCCTGCAGTCATCCTCCAATCACGCTCTCGACGCCCAAGAAACAAAGCTCATTGACATGTTCATGACTTGGAACAGCGAGATTCTTGACAGCGCTATATCAGATCTCGAATCCTTTCATGCAGAAGCAATTTCGGCTTATATCGACGCCCTTGATGTATCTGACGACCCCATTGCTGCGGCAAGCTTGTGCGACAAAGCACGATTGATCAAACAGCAGATCAATGATTTGGAGAAACTACGCGCATATGTCGATAGATTCGACTTGCTTGATACTCAGAAGAAGCGATTGATGCAGCGGATACGAGATGCTGCACTAGCTGGACGAGATCATGCTGCCGAGTTAGCTGAGCACCAAACACTGAAGCAAACTCTTCAACAGACCAAAGTGGACTGTCTCCAACTCTTATGGACAGTTTCCAATGTTATACTTGAGAGATCGACTTCGAATACGCGTAAGGACTCTTCCATCGTTCAAAGACCGGCTCCATTTCCTTCAAAAGCCGACTCACATGCCTCTCGTAAGACTTACGAAACAAAGCAGGTTTTCGACGACAACCCTTCCAATCCTGTCGTGCTCGTTTCAAAGCCGTCCCATAATTCGCTCGCCTCTGCCAATCATAATTCTAAAAAGCACACCAAGATGGTCGATCTTTTCAACGACGAGAACAAAGAGAATGCCTTTGCCGAGATAGATGAGTTTCCCGAATCCGACGACGACCGTCACATTTTCGAGACGGTGATGGGAACTCCAACTAGACGCAAATTCCGAGAAGACTCCTATGACGAATTTGGAGATGACATGGACGCGGCTATGTTGATGAATATGGTCGAGGAAGCCGAGACTGAACCTGTAGTCGCTAAAAAGAATAACGTCAACAGTACAAGCATTGTGAGAAAGCCGATGGAACCTATACAAGCCAATGGTCCTGCTAGACAAAAGGCAACGCCTTCCAAAAAGGTTGAAGCGATGAATCAGCCTCTAATGCAGCATCCATGGTCTCAAGATGTTCGAGATGCCCTGAGACACAAGTTCAAACTTCGTGGGTTCCGTCATCACCAACTCGAGGCAATCAACGCGACCCTGAGCGGAAAAGACACATTCGTGCTAATGCCTACTGGTGGAGGAAAGTCCTTGTGCTATCAGTTACCTTCAGTCGTCGAGTCTGGCAAGTCAAAGGGGGTCACTATCGTAGTATCTCCATTATTAAGTCTGATGGAAGATCAAGTCGCGCATCTGGTCAAATTGGGTATACAAGCGTCTCTTCTGAATGGAAATACGCCTCTAGAAGTCAAAAGAATGATTAACGATACATTAGACGGTCCCGAGCCTGGCAGGTTTATACAGTTGTTGTATGTGACGCCAGAAATGCTTGCAAAGAATGAAAGAATGGTAGATAAACTGCAAAGACTCAATGAACGTGGTCATTTCGCAAGACTAGTGATTGACGAAGCCCACTGTGTGAGTCAATGGGGTCACGATTTTCGACCCGACTACACTGAGCTGGGAAAGCTGAGGGTGAGGTTTGTTGGTGTACCTGTCATGGCTCTTACAGCCACAGCCACAAAGAATGTCAAAGTTGACGTCAAGCATAATCTCGGCATCACTGATTGCGAAGAATTTGACCAGAGTTTCAATCGACCAAACCTCTCCTACGAGATCCGTCGCAAGGGCAAGAACAAGGAATTATTGATTGAAATTGCTGAAATGATCAAATCTAAATTCCGAAACCAAAGCGGTATAATTTATTGTCTATCGCGTGCTAACTGTGAGGATGTCGCAAAAGCATTACTTAAAGACCACAAGATACGCGCGACACATTATCATGCAGGATTGGCTCCCGAGGAGAAGAGCGAAGCTCAGCGGATGTGGCAAGCTAATGAAATTCAGGTCATTGTCGCTACAATCGCCTTTGGAATGGGTATCGACAAGTCTGATGTGAGATTTGTCATTCACCATCACATACCAAAGAGTTTAGAAGGTTATTACCAAGAAACAGGCAGAGCTGGTCGAGATGGAAAGAAATCGAGCTGTTTTCTATATTACAGTTTCCACGACATTAGTTCGTTGAGACGTATGATAGACAAGGATAGAGATCAAAAGACGTGGCAACAAAGGCAACGACAGCATAATTTGCTTGGGAACATGGTGCAGTATTGCGAAAACCAAGCCGATTGTCGACGAGTCCAGGTTCTGGGTTATTTTGGAGAATTGTTTGCAAAGGCGAACTGTAACAAAACTTGCGACAACTGCTCTTCTGGTGTCACTTATGAAATGCATGATCATTCAAAAGATGCAAAATTGGTTGCCAATGCCGTTGAAAAGCTTGGTAACATTCAAATTACAATCAACCAACTAAGTGAAGTTCTACGCGGCAGCCAATCCAAGACGGTGCGTTCGAAGAATTTCGAAAAGCTCGAAGGGTTCGATGCGCTGTCCCATCTAAGTCGTGGTGAAATCGAGCGTCTGTTACATGTGATGCTTGTCGAGGGAGTTCTCAAGGAAACATCCCATCTCAATGGCGCAAAGTTCTTCATAGATTATCTTGGAACAGGCCCGAAAATAAGAGATTTGGAGAATGGCAGGTTAATGATAAAAATGGCAGTATGTACAGGTGCAAAAGGCGTCAAAGCAAGCGACAAGTCAAGTCCGGCAAAAAAGAGCAAGACAATCAAACCCAAGCCTGCTTTGCCAAAATCAACATATGTAGCGTCGCCTCCAAGACGACAGAGGCTACAGAGTCGGAAAATCACTGGAGACGAATTGACAGACTATGGTTCAGAAAATGATGAAGATCAGGACTTTGAAGACTCTGATGATGGATTTGAACCAGTTCGACATGGTCTTCAACCAAAACAAGTGGTCCAGAGGAAACAGAAAGCTCTTGGCCCACCTATAACCCAAGATGCTACGCTCGAACAGTTGGATGACGTTCACCGTATGGTGGTGGAAGATTTCAGTGACGAAGCACTCAAAGAGGGAACTAGACTTGCAATAAAGAACAACCTACGATCTCCACCATTTACCTTGACCCAATTGCGTGCAATGGCGATCAAATGGACCTTGACCACTGATCAAGTAATGAGGATTAATGGGATAGATACCTTTGCAGTGACTACATATGGTCATCGCTTCTTGCCTATCCTTAAACGATATTATGACCAATATATGAACATGATGAATCCAGATAACAATGAAGCTGCCGATGAACTGGTGCCGGATGATAACCATGAAATCGTCATTGATCTTTGTAGTGGAGATGAAGTCGACGATGACACAGAATATGATGACGTTGACTTTGATCCAAGCCAGCTCGAGGCCGAAGACGACGATCCTTTGACTGGTACGAATAGTCAATACTTCCACTCTAATAATGGTAAGGCTGCGGACGTTCAAAAGTTCAATTCCATAGTCAATTCTCAAGTTGCCCACAAAGCTGTTCGTTCCCGTAAAGAGTCGCCCAAAGCAGCAAAGAGATCAGGCTCAGGATCTTGGGCGAATAATAGAGGTCAGAGGAAGCCTTCTTATAAGAAGGCCACCAAAGGAACAAGAGCAGCGGGTAGTAAGGATTCTGGAGATGCTAACAACAAAGTGTCCAAATCAAAAGCACCAAGTAAAAAGACATCAAACGCTGCGCGACCAGACATACAAAGCTTCTCATATGATCCTGCTACGAGGACTGCAGTTAAGCGAGCTTCTACTTCTGGTCCGAGCAGATATGGTGGTGGTGGTGGAATCAGTATGATGCCTACCTGAATTTAACCAGTCGTATTTTCTAGCCGATAATGGTGATATATAGCATTGATATTTGTGGATAAAGGATGCGGACATGTATGAAATGAACTGTTGACGTTACAACACGAGCATGGCATTTGTATTTATTTCATTATCCTACGTAAGTTGTAGTGCATAACTAATAAAAAGAACCCATAATAACGTGTGAATCTGAAGAAACATCATGTGTCATATCCACCCCCACAAAACTCAATAATCGGCTTGTCTCGGCTCTAGTACAACTCTCAGACGACCTTTCTTCCTCTTCACATGAAACGCCAACATAATTATCATTGTCATACATTTGTTATGTTTTAAATCTACTTCGGACTACATATTCATGTCATGAATTCTTTTCTACTTGTCTAGCCACACGTCGTTATTTTCAAACTCTTTCGAGCATCTGTGATAATACAGCCCCACAAACAGCTCTTCTTCATTTTATATACTCCACATCCATCTCTTTATCGATACAAGAAAGAGGTTAGGAAGATATCACCATGTCTAATTTCTTGACCGATCTCTGGTCTTCGGTCTTTACTCCTGGTCCTACTCCTACCCTCCTCCTCGCAACAAACGTCACATTCTTAGCTCTTCAACTTTTGTTATTCATCTTGTTAATCGCAACTTACAGCATTCATTTTCTCATCCTAAGTTTCCTCTCCGCCGGCTTATGGGGCAGTATAAACTGGTTTGCCAAAGAACTAGTCGCCGCACAGAAAAAAGATGATTTCAAGAAGAAACAACGGCACGACGAGTCTGAGAAAGAAAATGTCACAGACAAGGAACTTTTAAGTCACGGAACTGATGGAAGTGAGTCGGAAAATATGCTAGAGAAAAGTAGAAGATTAAGTATGAGGACGAGATCGAGATCGAGAAAAGGGGTCGACGAGGATGGGAAAAGGAGGGAGAAAAGTGCTACGCCCAAAGCTACTAGTCGAGAAGAAAGGCCGCAAGACGGAGAGGTTAGAGCCAGAGCTACTACAGCTAGAGGGAGTGGATTCGGTGAGGGAAGTACAGATAGTGAATGGGAAAAACTTGAGCATGAACATTAGATTACTAGTTGTAATTAATGTACTTTAGATATTCCTAATCTTGGTAGAAGTTTTAATTTGGACTTGTTCTATCAATAACGTTGTACATATATCGCGATGGTCATTGATTATTATCACCATAACATGTTGAAAATGGCTGTTGACCATCATGTGATTTATTATGCAAAGAAATATTTGCCAAGACTTTTCTGTACATACCCATAGACAATCTCTTTTCATGAATGATAGGCTGATATCATAATCATCGATTGCGAATTCCATCCTCCACGTCTATACTCTTTATATACAAACCATTGCGACATAGTATAGTGTCTCAGTGACACGCGTTATCATGAAGTTAGTCCGGTAAGAGACTCCCCCGCTCCACTACTTCATTCATCAATCAAAATAATCCCCTTCCTACCTCATCTCCAATCTCCATCGTTCAATTACTCATTCTTTCGCGTAGTTTTCTCATGAAATGTCAAAACGAAACCACAACGATAGAGTTAAAAAACGGCACATTAATCCACGGCACCATCGCCTCCGTCTCCCCCCAAATGAACACATCTCTGCGAACGGCAACAATGACTCTACGAAACAGCACTGCCACGCCGATAAAACTCGACACGGTCAACGTGAGAGGGAACATGATTCGTTATTTCATTCTTCCCGATAGTTTGCCGCTCGACACGTTACTGATTGACGATGCGCCGAAGCCGAAGAATAAAGCCAGAAAAGAGGTTGGAGATCGTGCGCCTAGAGGTGGTGCAGGACCGATTGGAAGAGGAGGGCCGAGAGGAGGTGGAGGGTTTAGAGGTGGAAGAGGAGGTCGTGGTGGTGGAGGTGGTGGTGCGAGAGGGAGAGGAGGAGGTGGTCGATTTTAGTGGAAAGATATTCATGACATTCTAAGAGAGGAAATTATATGTAATGGGCCAGAAGTGTATAAAACTTATGTTTCTTCATTCTATCAAAACTTGACTAGTAGAGCCATGAGACTTGGGAATGTGTGTGGAGATCCTACAGCACTTCAGTTACCGATACTTACACTACAGAGTGATGATTGTATAGTAAAAAAGTCAAAAGCATTATTTATTATCTTCTGATATAACAATGTCAATGGTTGATCATTACATTATACTACAAACATATCTCATTGAACTAAACATATCTCATTGAACTAAACATATCTCATTGAACTAAACATATCTCGTTGAACATGCCTACATGATCACACAACTGATCTCACAACCCGGATCAGACGTTCGAGGTCCTAATCCAAATCTGACACCGTACCTTTCGATCCTGATCATTCTAATATAACGCTCGTCTATCTGATCTCGATGATAACACGCTGGACAATCTCCGTCCGCAGCAGTTGATAAAGGTATTTTCCACATTTTGGCAACACCAAAATACTGACCTTTTGAGAATTCAGGACATGTTTTGAGATTCATTCCTGGTTTGCATGGTTGACGAAGTATGATCCTACCAATACGTGTTAGTTTATCATGTCTCTTTAATAAATAGAGCTTGGAATTATATACCATGAGTGGTCACATCGAACAGATTTTCGATAACGGGTCGAGCACATAATCAATTCCAATTTGTTATAACCATCTAGCCATCTCTCCTTTGTAATTGCGTGAGGTTCTGACCAAGTTCTCGTTGATACATTGGGTTGAATCGTATGATCACCTGAAAGGTCACATGCTTGTCGGTATTATATTGTACTGTGTCCAGTTATGTCGTGTTCACTTCACTTCACTCCGTTCCATCTTCTTGTTGTCGAATTGTCTGCATAAGTTCATACATTTGAGCAATTTGTTGATCAGTCATTTTATCAATCTTTGTCTTGTCCATCTTTTCACCACGCCACGATTCACCTTCGATCTGTTGTGCGTAAGTTTGCCATTCAGATAAAAAGCCAATCTAAAATCATATTACTATAAGAATCTATACAAAGAAGACAGATGAATGACGCTTACAATGTGTGCAGGGTTATCAATTTGCTGATGTCTGCGAAATTCACTCTTTACATATTGATCTCCATATATTCGCATTGCAGGATCGAGTTTATTCCGATGAGCGCGAAGTATACGTCTATACAGAGGTATTGGAGGTAATAACGCCATTGGAACTTGTCGAAGGCCCGCTGATTGCGTACCGATTGCGGATGGGGCGGCTCGTAGAAATCTTGTAGCCGCAAACATCATTATCAAGTAAGGCAATCAGATTATTTGTGGGTAGGTTCACAGTAAGAAACGATACAAATGCTTCTACAACACACAATAAATCTACATACAATTACAAATTCCTTACGAGCCAAATAACATGGTTGTAAAATCCATGTCATCATAGTTCCACCCTTTTACGTACCTTTCCGAACTTCGTATGCAGCCCTGTCAGAAAATTGTCCAACACCTGAAACGTTTGTCGAAAATAAACTTTTGACTGCTTTTTGCTTCTTTTCCATCAAAATTACAATGCGCATCGCACACTCATCGTCGTCAAACATGGTCATCTAAAATAATTACAAACGATGTCGACGTGGGAATTTGGTCTGAGGTTCAGATATATCAATCCTATAATCGTGTAGAGGTAAAAATGCCGAGATTATTAGATCTATCAACCTTATTTTAGCATGACCCAAAAAAAGCACATCAAATGTCATGGTTCCATTAAAATTGCGACGGACTTTGGCAACGCAATCAAAACTACCATGATTATGTTGGTTTCTAGATATCCGGCCAGAGCCACGTGTGTGAACTAATTATTAGAGATAATTCTTCAAAACAACTCTTCTGCCCCGTAACACAACATACAATACGAAACGATAACAATCTACTTTTTATCGATCGATTAATATCAAAAATAGAAATCAGTCGTTGTCCCATATCCCCCACATTCAAAAATAACTTATATGGCGTCATTTCGGGTCGACTCGAACGAATGAGCTCGTAGCGCGAGCGCGCGGAATGGACTTGCTGTCGGACGATGCAGAGCGGTCGGAAGATGAGTTTGCAGGAGATGGCGACTCGATCGCAAGCGATATCGCGCCGCCCGTTCATCCGGTGCCAGCCATGCAGGAAGCGTTTCAGGAGTCGATCCAAGAAGCAGGCGACGCCGAAGATGAAGCTCCGAAACCAGCACCACTAGACGTCGAAGCGCGACGGAAAGCACTACTTGATTCAGAGACGTATGATCCCTCGTGGGCGGCGAGATGGAAACAGAAACCGACGGCGACATGTCATCCAATCACAAAACTCATGAGTCAGATTATATTCGGCCTGCATTTGTTATACCAAAGATCTGCAAAATCAGACGCGGAAGTCGTCAAAATACTGCAGGTTCACGTCGACGAAATAGATGCATTTCTGGAAGAGACCACGGAGGACTTCACTCTTGCGGTCAAGGACATCGAAGAACGTATAGGATTTCTAAAACTGCCCATGTCGCATGTCGAAGTTTTCGAGACGATGTTGGACGACAAGAATTTTCGCAATCAGCTTATAGAAGGCAACGATAAGATCGAGAGGATCATAGAAAGAACTGCAAAGGCAATGAATGCTGCCCTCCTGGATGTACAAAAAGGTGTCAATACAACGCAACAACTGGCAGCATATTTAGATGGAGTCAAGAATGATTGGCCACAAGATACTAGGGATCAAACTGCGATATACATGGCAATGAAGGGTAATGAAGAAGGATGGAGATCTTGTCTGCGCGATTTGCAAGGTAAAGGTCACCAACTTGGAGTGGCTCTTGTTCAACTCGGTACAGTAGTTGGGGAGATGAGCAAATTAGCAGCTGCTGCAAGTCGTAAAAATATGGTATGATATGCAGTATGTTTTGGATTCAAAAAGTCGTACTAACTCTCCTGCCAGTCGAGTCCGGACATCCCGGGAATGGTTGATGTGTCCAATCTTAGACGGAAAAAGATGGACGATGGGTCAAGGAATGGATCGCTGGAAATCCAAAACAAGCCACTTCCGCGAGAACCCGATTCAGTAGGTGTTGCCGTCCAGGCAATGGGAAGTGCTCAAATGAAAGATTCCCGAATGCGCGATCATGGCCCTAGAAATATGCCTTCAAGAGATGGTAGTATAACACAGGGTAGAATCGCAATAGATCAGCAAAGACCGATACAAAATAGCTACCAATATCCTCCTGGTAACCTTCCCTTACGAGACGCTGGTCATCCCAGCGCTTCTCAAATAATACCTCAACCCTCAGATCTGCTCGGTCCAATATTAACACCCGGTCTCGTTGGAACGCCGCAAATACTTATGCCTTTACAAAATCAGAATGTAGCCCGCTATCCTTCGGACCAACAGACCCAATATATGCAAATGTATCAAAGTCCACCTCTGCAGCAATATTCTCAGATAAACATACCTTCGAACATGATCCAACCTGATCAAGGGTTGGGCCGAGGGACAAATACCTTCAACACAGGCGACCCAAGTGCTGCCAACTTCTCAAACGTCTTGTTCCCTCCATTAAGACCAGTAACGCCTCCTACAAGTCAATTGCCATTGCGAATACAAGAACAAATAACTCAACCTCAATACTCCAACAGCCCGCCGAAAGCTTACGCCTGGCCTGCCACTCAGCAAGTGGGTGCCTATCCCAGTCAGATGAGTACCATGCAGTATCCGCAATTGAATGACATGGGTCAATACAATCGGACAGATATGACACCTCAGTCTAGCCACGGGAATCAACCATTTCCAAGTGGTGATATGAAACAACGTGCACAAAATCAACCGCCATCACGAGTTCCTTCTGATCCTATGAGATCGTCCGGTGGTGGTCAGAACCTTCGAATATCGCATGATCAAGGACGTAGTCTATATGAAACTCCGTCGATGGAATCCATGCGGCCTGGACATTACCGCATATTGTCTAGTGAGGCACCAGAATTAGTGCAGAACCTCGATCCTGCAGACAGAACAAAGGCTGATTCTGGGTATGCTACATATGCAGATAGAGGAGTACAACAAACCCCAGGGGATAATCAGCATCGTGCACCATCTCGCGCGGGCACCACCGATATAAGGGTCAATCCTGCAGCATCGTCCACGACAGCCGCTGGCGACGCTGGTCCTTCAGTAAAAACTCCGGCACATTCTCGAGCAAAGTCACTCCGGAACATGTTTAGTCGTATGACGCATACAAAAGACTACGCAAAGGATGTGTCATATGTCTCCATGTCGCCTTCTTGATGATTAGGCCTCTTTTCGCTAACGAGTTTTCTTCCTCATGATAGCATTAAATGCATTTTTAATCATCTCCGAATATTTACAACAGTCATTGCATTTCGAGCGATTTAAAGTCTTTGTCCATACATGTACGGTCATGGACTATTATGAACAAGCATTGCGACGCGAGTTGTCCCAAATACCAGCACATAATGCTAATTTATAATATTCTTTATGTATATCACTAGGCTAATATCACTAGGCTATAATCTTGCATTCAGTCTATTCAATTCTCGTTTCTGATTTCGCTTTTATGATCTACTGTTAATTCCTACTTCTTGTTATCATCAAAGGTAAGTGCGATGAGCTACATAATTCCATAACTGTTCAATACGCTTTATCCACGCCTTCCTTAAAACAACCACGTGGCAGTGATTTCCTTGATCGCAATCAATAACAAAATAGCTTACTTTTTATTCTCTAACGAGGAATGTCTATTTTCAAGTGCTAGCCAGGTCTGAAGGTAAAGAAGATTTTGGAATGCCACTGATGAATTCTTCTTCTTTGGCTGGCTCCGCCGGTCTCATTCAAGAAAATCATACTGGTCAAGTCAGCAACAAGAGTGGCATAAGAGACATGACTGGGGATATGTTAGCTGCTAACAATCCAGCCATTCTTAGCATGCTACGAACTTCTACCGATACGGGAGATCTGGGTGGTTTACCTTTCACCCAAAATCGATTACCTCGCAGAAATGGTCCAACACATAAAAGATCACATATGGCTCGTTTATCTGATGGATCGATTCGAATTAACAATACCGGTTCTGGCTTGCAGATCCCTTCACGTAAGGCAACTCCCTCATCACGGGATGTTAGTCCCGCCGGTCATCGTGGCTCTATCAGTAGTGTGCAGACAACCAGAACGAATCCGACTTCCAAGTCTGATCGTTTGGGTTTAATCGCTAGTCCACCCCCCCTCCGGTATCTACCACAGCATCTGTCACCCTCTTCATTGAACTTTGACCAACGCTCTTACTCCTTGACTGGTCCGCGCATGGTAAATCCGCTGGCTGCACAAAGGTCTGTGGGTCGTCTAAGAAGTCAATTCAGTGCACCTCGTGTTCCAAACCGTCGTGCTCAATATATTGGTGGGACTTATGCACCTCAACAACATACCGGCAGGTCAGGATCACCCACGTCAAGCGAATATCACATGCGTCATCATAATCTGCATAACCCAAGATATATGCAACGCCAACAGTACCCGCAACAGAATGACTTTAATTCCATGCAACCAATGCCTCATACATATTTGAGATATGCACCATCGTCCAACGGCACAAAATCAGCATATAACCAGGTCAACGGTCGGGGTCAGGTTTTGCATGGACCTTCACAGCAGTACATGTATCCTGCCTACAATACAAATTCGTTGCAAAGACCCTCTTATGATTACAATGTACCATTACTCCCTGGCCAACGGATAGGACTATATATGAACGACCAAGAAGACGTTTACGAAGACTTTCGCGATGTGACCCCACCAGAACTGGGTAGCCAACGGATAAGCCCTTATGCAGAAGACCCAATGACTCCACAAGATGTCCAAATGGCAGGGCCTATCATCATCCAAACCGATATCGATGAAGATTTTCATCAGCACGCGGACTTGCATGATGATATTCCAAGCGAGAACGCTGCTTTTTCGGATTATGTTGCATATACAACCAAAGCTGAGAACGCAGTAGTCCATGACGATATGCAATTTAAGGACGAGAAAAATCTTGAAGACGCCGTCATGCAACAAGAGGATTCTGCTGCAGATCGGCCTGTTTCATTGGAGAAAGAGTCTGCCGTCATTCCTTCTAGATCTGCTTCATCACTGGACGCTGCATCGGATAGCAACTCTGGAAGTCTGGTCAAACGTATCAAGACATTGCTGGAAAGCCAAGCGAATAACACGACGCAACATGATCAGCAGCTTCACAACCGTCGAAAAGATGAGTACATTGGCGTAAAGTCCAAGATAGCCTTGGCACAATCCACGGCATTGCATGTGGACATTGATAAAACTGTGCCTGCGCAGCCTGAACATCACTTGAAAGATTCCAGAGCTGGAGTTCGCATTACACGAGAACTCGTAAAGCTGATGACTTCACCTTCTGTCTCTGAGCATGAAACAACAACAGTGGACGTCACACATCAGCATGCTCAGCAGCGCAGTGTTTCATCGGCAAATTCTCCGTCGAGCTGCTCTTTGGTAGATAACCCAGACGATGACTTGTTGCATACTAACGGCAACGTTGAATCCCATAAAGTTCTTGAACCGACCACTGAAAACAAGGAGCCAAGAGTATCCGTTAGTAATCGCTCAGCCGAACGAGAGACGGACTATATTGAGGGACCCACCGATAATGGGAACCAGAATGGAAGTGATCAAATTTCTGTGGTCTTGGCCGATACATACTCAACTCCTGGTGTTCGGTCCCGGTCTAATGTTCACATGCCTGGAGAATTTCCCGACGATATCTCACCAGAAGAGATTGAGCCAGAAATTCCTTCACTTGTTCACTCCACCAATAGTTCACTCTGCTCCACACCGCAAAAACTTGACTTCACCAAGAAAATATCACCCCATCACTCCACACGACCATCTTCGCTCCCAAGTTTGGATAAATCGATTTCGACACAGACAAGTCAGCTTCCAATCGCGCTAGCTGATCCTGACTGCAAAAACACTGTAAAAGGATCTTTAAATAAGGCCGAGCTCAACATTACTGGTCACGATACAACAAACGATGACGACGACGACGACGACTATGATGCCCCTGCTGGAGTCACGTCGGATATAGTCACTGATATAGCAATACGCTTCTCCATCCCTCGTCGCGTCAGTGTAGCGAAGCCAAGCATCGTCGAGGTATTACCAGAGGGCGCAGAAAGCAAACCCGCAGAGAGCAAAACAGGCCTTGATTCACAAAGGCATTTTGCAGAACCGTTGACTGGAATGACAGCTCTCACTATCCAATGTGAAGCAAGACCTGAGGAATCTCCTCAAGTTTCTCCCGCAGAGAAGCCCGATGAGACTTTCCCTCCTACAGTCCAAGGAGCCGATCTTTCCAGCTTCATTCGCCGGTCGTTTCCACGTCGACACTCGGCTTTCTTTCGTGACCGCGAAAGGGATAAAGCCACAGAGAAGGATGGTTCAGTAACTGTAAAGGGCCAGGAAAATAACATCAAGTATATCGAAAACTATGAACGGGAACTAGCTGACCTTACGGAAGAATCTCATGAGGATTCGGTAAATCAAATCAAAATTGCTGATCCAGGTACTGAGCTATTGTCTACAACCACAATCGTGCCATCTACTCATGCCGGTATGTCTTTAGCGGAAATTCGTAATCTTCCATCACTGAATTTCAGCCGCATCAATTTATTTGATCAGTTGAACTCTGCATTTAAGCATAATCATGCCGATCTGGAATTACCCGCTACTCATGCTGGTCTGGGACTACTGACCCTCTCGGGGCCTTCTTCTGCAGAAGCATCTCGTCAACGCCTTACTGAGGCAGAGGGAAATCCAGTTGGTGCTCCGTCGGGAGCAAATACTACTTTTGACATGATAAACGCCCTTCCTATCACCATACTCGATGACGTCCACAATTACAAGAAAGTTACGACTGATGTGGGTAACAATACATGCGTCCAGCGCAACTCAACCATATCAAGTCACCTCGCACCGGAATTGCTTTTAGGAATAGCTTATGATGCCGAGCGACTGACGGTTCCCTCTATCGATGGACTCACCCACCGTCTTTCTGAAATACTTCCATCTTTGAAAAGACTTCATCTCGCAAGTGTTATTGCCGATGAAGATGCGGTCAAGCATACTATTGATGAAATACACCATCTTGGTGAACGACCCACAAGTATGACGTCTGTCCGATCATCAGGTGTATTGAGGTCATTGGCTGCTATTGCTAATGACATTGTCATCAACGGGACACACTCGTCACAGTACTTACGAGCAGCACCCCAAGCTGGAACACCACTCGCTATCCTGCCCGCGACATTTAGTGCTGGGAGTGCTATTCGCCTTGATTCCACTCATGCTTTGGACACTACAGATCTGACAGACAATACGCTAACGAGTCGTGGATCTCAAGCATCACAGCTTCGGCGCGTGAAATCGGAGAATCGTATCAATAGTAAGAATCATTTACCACTTCCACCTATAGTATCGAATCTGCAAAGTCGCAGATCTTTTACTATATCCACACCAGCCTCACGTCCATGGAACTTTGATGAGAATTATCCATGGTCTAGTAAGACTGACAACGTCGAAATTGATTTCCCAACCATGCACAAAGACCGTCAGTCGATCGCATCCGACGTTCTTCGAAAGACGGCAACAATGTCAACACAGCATCTTAACAATGATTTGGATCCATTACAGCTTCTACCAGATTCACCGTCATCTTCAGCATCTGGACTTGAACACCAGACAGCCACTGTCAGTGCTGATACTATGACAAGTGCTCACCATACTAGGAAAATCTCACTAAAGGCAGCTTCGTTACTGGGATCTTTGACAAGACGACATAAAATGACATCACCTCCACGTCCGTCTTTAGATAGTGGCAGGAGTTCAAACACGACAAAGCGGTTGGAGTCGGCCGCCAAAGCCAAGCGAAAGCAATCCAAGGATAGATTGCAGTCTCATGCGGTGGGCGACCGATATCCTTGTACGGCTCTTCAAGCACCCAGTGGATACGATCTAGATGAGGTTCGAAGTTATTTCAGTGATGATGACGACTCAAGGACCAGTACAAGGCCCGCGACCCGCACAGGACGTACAACTACTCTCAAGAAACGTCTAAGCAGTCTCAAATTTCGGGTCCCCCCAGCCATTACTATTTCACGTCCGGCGAGCGAACTTGATGGACATAATACCAACGGGCGCTCAACTCGCACACGCTCGAGATCTGTCGATCAAGATACTTATGGGTTCTCACTCGATAGAAGTCGTCAAACGGATCATGACGCTCTAGAGGACGCGAGATTTGCAAGTGACGAAACAGGATCTCTTCCAGTAATGTCATCAAATAGATGGCAGTATGATACAAATGCGGTGAGCGGTATGGGAAAAGTCGAATTCCGCATCAGGAAGGTTGGTGAGAAGTTGAGAAGTGTCTTTGCTCGTGGCGGAGCTCTACTCCGAAGACTGAGCGGCAAGAATAAGCGCGAACGTCGCAGACGCGATCGCGATGAATGGATTGATGGAAGTATATATTCTGGAACGTAAAGAACTTGATCGCACAACTACGTAATAGTCACAAAGCGAATAATATCAACGGAGGTATACTCGGTGGGCGGACGCCGATGATTTGCATAATTGCCTTTTACTTATCATGCTTTCTTCTTCCTTGCATAATTAAATTTGACAGCGTAGCAATGCATTAGGGATGTACCTCCAAGGTGAGGCAGGCCGAAGGAATTTCAGGTAGAGTATTTGTGTTATGAGTTTGAGTTATCTGCATGTATTTAAATTTGATGCATTTTTCTTGTATGCATTGGTGAGATTATTTTCAAACAGCACGAAACCAAGACGTGTGACATTGATGATTATACAAACACAGCACAAGTACAGTACACAACTTGCCGAAACCATTGACGTTCGCAGATCATTGAACTAAAAAAGAAACTCAAAAAATCAAAACATGATGGGTTCGCGGCAACGGACGTGGCTCCGCGGAGACAATAGTTTGGGACTTGATCCAAGCTTCCGAGCTTCTAATTTCGTACAACTCTTTTGACATGAAAAACAGCTTTCGACTTTACTTTAAAATTTGACACGTTGAGTTCGTTCTACCTTTTTCAGATTGGAGTCGAAACGGTTGCTTTGACATTTTGTGTTAGAACTCCGGTTCTCCATCATACATGCGTCATGTTCGTGTCATTTGAAACCATGTTTTGTATGTAAGAATTTCATACAGAATTTTATACGGTACCGGTTATGAATAATTTCCCAATCATGATCAATTCGAGCATAGTAATGAAACCTGTTTGAATAATACTATATAAAGGCCGTCGCCATTGTCTATTGGGTCGAATAGCTTGGACACTATCCATGTTTGCACGATTGCCAAGAGCAAGAAGGCAAAACTACCGGCAAACTAGCTTGTCGCTCGTACTCCCGGCCATTGGATGTTTCGTAAGTAGGACATATGCAAGGACAAACTCAACTATCAATGCACAGCACTGGTGGCGATATCTTCTCGGTCCTTCTACAGCACCTCTTTTCGGACTTTGAATCTTTTCGGACTCGAACCCCGACGGATTTTCAGGCAATGAGTTTTTTAAGTTTCGTCAGACAGAGCTGGTGGAGTCTATTGCTGATTCCCCTCACCTTGCGACATGTCAAAATTTTGCACTGGTTCAACCGGAGGGGTCTGCCGTACCAAATTTGGGAACCATCGTGATCGGCGCTAGCTCCGACCTCCCTCTCATACATGTTCATTGATGAACGTTGCCTTTTGATTTAGCCTTTGGCTTTTTGCCCTTTGCCTGCTCCCAAGTTCTGGCCATTTGTATTTTTTGCACTGTTCACAAAAACAATGATTCGGATAATGACAGAACCACGCACGTATGGTTCTACCAATTCCCCTATTCTACCTAAAAATGCCGTTGGCATGTCATAGTTCCTTTTACTAAATTTGTCATACTTTATGAAAAGGCTAGGCGAATGTGCAGTTCTCTTGGATAATTTTCAGATTGCTTTTTTAGGTTTCTCATCTCGATTGCCAACCTTGCAATCTCTCTTTTTCCCTATTCCCTCGATTTGTTGGTGGATAATTGTACAAGTTAACGGCGATCTGTAAAGCTTGTACTTTACCGATCCTAATTGCCAAGACGGATCGCACGCATCCGGGTGAACTTGTATCTATTTCCATGACCGAGTTGTGCTAGGACCTTTACTCGACTTTTATTGAAAGCTTTGTGTTTTTATATCATATAGTTACTCTTGTTCTTACATCATTCTTTTCCACTTCCAACTCGTTCAGATCTTACAATGAATTCAGATACAAGACGTTCGTCGGAGGAGAATCACACCACCTCCGGTCAGCGTAAAAGGGTTCCAAAGGCATGTGACTCTTGTAGAATGAGAAAGTGCAGGTGTGACGGGACGATTCCATGTGTAAAATGTATCGAGTTGAATACTGTTTGTGAATTTGGTCAGAAGAAGAAGAGTCAGGACAAGGTTTATCCAAAAGGGTATGTTTTATGTCTTTTTATCGAGAATGAATGTATATTAACGTATCATTTTGTATCTCAGTTATGTAGAAATGCTACATCGTCAACAATCACAACTTATAGCTGGACTTCATCAATCTTACAAAAGGCTTTTGGAAGTCAATCTCTGGCCGGGAGGTTGTCTTCCCAATCATGATGGAAGACCATTAACACATGATCTACTGACTTCACTCGATGTTATTCGACAGACTTCAGGCGACGACGTTGAGATTTTCAACCAAGAAGCTCGACGATCTCATAATTATGTTTCACCTGTCGACATAAGAGATTCATTAGAGGTAGTTCCAAATAACAACGAAGGCCGTCTCAAACGTAATCATTCGTTGATGGAAAGAGTTCCTACCACATCAAGTTCATCATCAGCTTCGCCAATGTCAGAATTCCCATCAAAACGTAAAGATTCTTGTATAGGAGCAACAATGATGCCATCAAATCCACCACCATTTCACGATTATAACTTTGATCCCTTAACGAATACCGTCAATCCATCCATGTTGGACAACAACACTATCCAAATGATGAATCAATCATCGACATCTCCTCATCTATCTAATCTATCACTTTCAGACGAAGATTCAAACATGACCATGCTTTCCGACAATTACGACGGTCAGAATACGATATCCCCATGGTCTTGGTTAGACATGTATAACCAGACTCAACTTGATTTACAACCACAATCACAA